>Ga0187858_10000907_pt1 | contig 34773 bp, 26 predicted proteins | sample June2016WEW_8_15_FD_133015 | JGI IMG/M metagenome (GOLD analysis project Ga0187858, IMG submission 133015) | Peatland microbial communities from SPRUCE experiment site at the Marcell Experimental Forest, Minnesota, USA - June2016WEW_8_150 | ecosystem: Environmental > Terrestrial > Soil >...
CTCGGGCTCCGTGCGACAGGCGGCCGCAAACCCCGCCAGGTCCGGAAGGAAGCAACGGTAGTGGTTTAACCTGTGTGCCGCGGATCACCCGGGGCCTGGCATTCGCCCACCCATGTACCAGGTCATCGCCCGAAAATACCGGCCCCAATCGTTCGCCGACGTGGTCAACCAGGAGCACGTCAAGACCACGCTCGAGAACGCCATCGCGCAGAACCGCATCGCGCACGGCTACATCTTTTCTGGGCAGCGCGGGACCGGCAAGACCACCGTCGCGCGCATCCTGGCGCGCTGTCTGAACTGCATCAACGGCCCGACGAACAAGCCCTGCGGCGTATGCGCGAGCTGTCTGGAAATCACCGCCGGCGGATCTCCGGACGTGATCGAAATCGACGCGGCTTCCAATCGCGGCATCAACGAAATGCGCGAGCTGCGCGAGAACGTGCGCTACCAGCCGGTGCGCGACCGCTACAAGGTCTTCATCGTCGACGAAGCCCACCAGATCACCAACGAAGCCTTCAACGCGCTGCTGAAGACCATTGAAGAGCCGCCGGCCTGGGTGGTGTTCGTGCTGTGTACCACCGAGGCGCACAAGATACCGGCCACCATCGCTTCCCGTTGCCAGCACTTCAGTTTTCGCTCCGTCGATTTCGAAGAGCTGGTCGCGCGGATGGCGTGGATCTGCGAGCAGGAAGGCATACACGCCGATGCCGAAGCGCTGTCGGTGCTCGCGCAGGCCGGCGAAGGCAGCGTGCGCGATTCGCTCTCGGCGCTCGATCAGGCCATCGCCTGTTGCGGGGAAACGTTGGTGGCCGCCGAAGTACGCGCGCTGCTCGGCGCGTTTTCGCTCGATGCGCTCGCACAGGTGAGCCAGGCGCTCGCTGACGGCGCGTCCGCGAGCATGCTCGAAGTGGTCAACGAGCTGGAGCGCAACGGCCAAAACCTACAGCACTTCAGCCGCGAACTGGCGCGCTATTTCCGCAACCTGTTGGTGGCACGGATCGCGGGCGGCGATACGCGGCTCATCGCGGCATCATCGGCAGAGCGCCAGAAGTTTGCGCAGATCGCCGCCCAGTTCTCGGAAGAGGATTTGACACGCTACCTGCAGCTCTCGCTCGACATATTCCGCGACCTGCAGTTCTCGCTGCAGCCGCGCTTCCACCTGGAGATTGGTTTGCTGCGCATGGTGCAGGCGGGGCGACTGGTGCCCATCGAGGAAGCCTTGGCTGCGATCGGGGCTGAGCGGGCGAGCGGGCGAGCGGGCGAGCGGGCGAAAACGGCACCCTCGGCGCCAGCACCCAGAACCCACAACCCAGCACCCTCCGCCCCGGCACCCTCCGCGCCAGCCCCCAGTCCCCAGCCCCCAGCCCCTAGCCCCTCTTCCTGGCGCGAGCGGCTCCACGCTTCCCTGATGCAATTGGGCATGGCGTTTACCGCCGATGCCGTCGAGCACTCTGAAATTGTCGAAGCCAGTGGCGAGCTTCAATTCACGACGCCAAAAGAGTTCTCCGTAGGGATGAAAGAGGCGGATATTATCCAGGCGGTGCGACAGATCGCCGGCAAACCGCTTAAGATCAAGATTACGATTGGAGACGCCGCCGCACAGGAGAAGCTCGCAGCCGCGCCCGCGGCGCAGGAAGACGATCTCGCGCGCCGCGCGCTCGCCCATCCTGAAGTGCAGCGCTTCCGGGATCTGTTCGGCGGAGAGGTCCGCACGATTCGCAATCTAAAGGAGTAGCAACGTGAAATTACCAGGCAACATGCAGGCGATGATGAAGCAGGCGCAGCAGATGCAGGAGCGCATGCAGGAAGAAATCTCCCAGATCCGCGTGGAGGCTTCCGCCGGCGGCGGCATGGTCACCGTCAAGATGGACGGGCACAAGAACGTGCTCGGCGTCAAAATCGATCCGGAGGTCGCGGGCGATGTGGAGATGCTGCAGGATATGGTCCTGGCCGCCTGCAACGAGGCCGCCAAAAAGGTCGACCTGGAGACGCAGCAGAAGACCCAGCAGATGTTGGGCGGAATGCTGCCGCCGGGCATGTTCTGATCCATGCCGGATTTCGCGGAGCCGCTGGCGCGGCTGATCAACGAATTCAAACGCCTGCCGGGCATCGGCCAGAAGTCGGCGCAGCGGCTGGCGTTCCATGTCATGCGCGCCTCGCGCGAAGACGCCGAGCACCTTTCGCAGGCGCTGCTGGATGTAAAGGACAAGCTGGGCTTTTGCCGCGTATGCAATAACATCAGCGAGAGCGAGCTGTGCCTGTTCTGCCGCGATCCTAACCGCGATCCGAAGCTGCTCTGCGTGGTGGAGGAGGCCCACAACATTCTGGGCATCGAGACCACGCGCCAGTTCGCCGGCCTATACCACGTGCTGCACGGGGCGCTGTCGCCGCTGAAGGGCATCGGGCCGGAGCAGCTCAAGATCAAGAGCCTGGTGGAACGCATCGGCGCGGGCCAGATCGAGGAGATCATCGTGGCCACCAATCCCACGGTCGAAGGCGAAGCTACCGCCGTCTATCTTTCGAAGCTGCTGAAGCCGCTGGGCGTGAAGGTGAGCCGCATCGCCATGGGGATACCGGTGGGTAGCGACATCGAGTTCGCCGACGAAGTTACCATGTGGAAGGCCATGGAAGGCCGGCGGGAGATGTAGCGATTAAGGTTGACTGGCCACGGTCTGCAGGCCAGGCGCGGCAGTGGCACTCTGGGTCTCCGCCTGGAAATTAAGGACGTAGCGCTTCAGCCCCACCTGGGTCCAGCTCATGCCGTACGACTTGGCTTCATCGAGCGCTTGCCGATTGCCCCAGTGATCGTGAGCGATCCGGTAGCAGGCGACCACCGTCCCGGTGCGGTCCGCCCCGCGCCGGCAGTGCACGAACACAGGCCCGTCGGAACTCGCATCGAAAAGTGAGAGGACTTTCGAAATCTTCTCGTCCGGCGGCGCCACGACACCGTGCATCGGCACGTTGATATAACGCATGCCGGCCGCTTCCACGGCCCGCTGTTCCGCCTGGGCGGAATGCTCGTCCTCGAGACGCAGGTCGACGATGGTCTTTACCCCCAGCTTGGCCAAGCTGTTCCAGCCTTCAGCCGTGGGTTGACCGCCGCGGTAGATGTTTTGGTTTACCTGATGGAAATTGGGAACGCCTGGAGCCGTCGTATCCGCGGCCCACACCAGCATAGGCACCAAGGCCGGAACCAGGACAGATAACTGCCGTAAAACGCGCATTTGTGGTACAGAATCCCCGAATTTAGGACGGATCGCGCCGGCAGATGGTTTCAGGACGGCTCGTGCGCCCTGGGGTCAGTTTCGTAACGAGCCGCACAGACCCAAGTTATACCAGCAGGCTGCGCAGCCGCCGGGCACTTTCCGGTTTGCGTAACTTGCGTAGCGCCTTGAGCTCGATCTGGCGCACGCGTTCCCGCGTGACCGCCAGCCCTGCGCCGATCTCCTCCAGCGTGTGTTCCCGCCCGCAACCCAGACCGAAGCGCAACCGGAGCACCTGTTCTTCCCTCGGAACGAGCGTCCTCAGGAAGCTCGCGGTCTCCTGATGCACCTCCGCGGCAAGCAGGGAATCAGCCGGAGAGTTTCCCTGGCGATCTGCAATCAGCTCGCCGAGCGTGGACGCCTCGTCTGTCCCCACCGGCGTGTCTAGTGAGATAGGCTCCCGCGAAATGGTTTTCAGTTTGCAAACCTTCTCGCCGGTAGTCTTCATGCGGGTGGCAATCTCCGCATCCGTGGGAGCCCGGCCCAACTCCCGCTCCAGTTGCCGCGACGCCCGGAAGAACTTGTTGAGTTGATCGTTCATGTGCACCGGAATCCGTATGGTCCGGGATTGTTCGCCGAGCGAACGCGACACGGCTTGCATGATCCACCAAGTGGCGTATGTGGAGAACTTGTATCCGCGGCGGTAATCGAACTTGTCGGCCGCCCGCATCAAGCCCAGGTTGCCTTCCTGAACCAGGTCGAGCAGGTGTAGCCCGCGATTCATATATCTCTTGGCCACCGAGACCACCAGGCGTAGGTTCGCCTTCACCAGGTCGGCCTTGGCTTGTTGCGCTTCTCGCTCGCCCTGGCGGATCCGGCTCAGCGTGGCGTTCAACTCGGCGTGCGTAGCCCCGGCGGCGCTCTCGCATTTCCGAATCTCACTGCGCAGCACGCGCGCGCGAACCTGCGCCTCTCGTCCGGGCGCGGCCTCCGCTCGCGTTAAATCGCGCTGGAGCCGATCCAATTCGGATGCTCGCCGCTCCAGTTCGTTAGTGAACTCGCTCCACTGGCAGGCGCGAAACGGAATCTGGCGGATGGCCTGCGCCGCCGCCACTCTCGCCCGCTTCAGCTTGCTCAATAGCCGGCGGCGTAGTCCCCGGTTGTCGGCAGGCGCCGCGGCCAGCCACTCTTCGTTGCGCCGCACTTTGGCGTACTCGCGCTTCACCTCGGCAAAGCGATTGGCGATCTCGGCCCGGCGGTCGCGGTCCTCCGCGCTCTCCTCCTCAACGTCGCATCGCTCCAGCAGATCGTCCAGGGCCAGTTCACCGTTGGCGATCTGGGCAATCATTTCCACCACGGTGGATTGCACCAGAGGGGAACGGCTGATAGCCCGCCCGCGCCGCAACTTGCCGCGCTCCATCCGGCGGGCCATATCCACTTCTTGCTGCCGGGTCAAAAGAGGAACCGCTCCGATTTCCCGCAAGTAGAGCCGCACCGAGTCGTCCGGCTCGGGAGCGGCCGCGGCGTGCTCTTCCAAAACTATCGGATGCTCGAAAGCCTCCGGATCGTCTGCAAGGCCGATCCCCAGCACCAGCGGGTCCGCCGAGTGCATTGGTGCGTCAAACTGGGTGCCCTCACCCACTCTCATTTGATAACTGGATGTCATGAACCCCTCACCCCCCCTCCGCCCCACCCTGTGCGGGGCGAAACTTGCTAATCCTCAGCAGCTTGCACCGGATACCAAGTGAACCTGCTGTTGATTGCACATCGGGAAATGCAGGTAGGGGGCCATTCCGGGCTGAAGTGGGGCAACAAGTTAACCTGCGGCCGACTGTCAGTCGGCCCGCCCCAGTCGCATCCTAACGGCTGTTTACTTTTGACGGCCAGCGGCCTCCGCCTTACGGACCGCCTTCTCGCGCATATTGTAAGCGTCGATGGCCACCTGCGAGGCTTCCCGCGCCATGCTGGTGCTCAAGCGCTTCTCGGCCTCGTCGAACATGTCCTCTGCCTTCATGCGGACGCTGTAGGCTTCGTCCAAGGCGTCTTTCACTTTCTTGGCGGTAGCCTTGACCTGGGGGTCTACGTGCTCGGCCTCTTTCTTGGCCTTCTCGTATTTCCGCTTCGCCGGAGCGCCGCCCTCGGCAACGGACGCTTCCGCCTCTAGCTCGGAGGTGGCCTTCTGGAGATCGTCGCTCCAGGCGCTTTTGACTTCCTTCTCCAGTACATCGAAGGCTTCCCAGGCAGTGTCGGCCGTCTGCCGCACTCTTTTCTTTTCCGTGAGCCATTTCCAGACGCCCCAGTTCTTGGCGACTTCCAGCAGCGACTTGGCGTCTTCCACTTCGACGAGTTTACGCATAGAATCTGCGCTCAGTATATTTGACTGCGGCGCGGATGTCCAACACGGCAGGTCGACTGTCAAGGCAGGTCGACCGCCACCATCGCGCGGTCGCTGTCATCCACAGGGTGGCAACGGTCTGCTATCGGCCGACCTGCACGATCCAGCCTCTGGCATCTCGCGCCGCCGAGCACATCACCGGGCAGGCGCGCACAGCCGCGATCTGATTTAGGGTGCATCTTGTTTCGGAGCCGCCGCCGTAAGAGATCGGATGGCCGAACGCACAGGCCGCTTATCGTCGATCAACCGCCTTAGATCCGGCCACTTGGGCTCTGATTGTTCAACTACGTGCCCATCGATCCGTCTACGCGAAGGCGACGGTGATCGGCAGTCGCGGTGGTGATCCAGTCTCGAAACGTTCTCTGACGGCTGGGGCTCTGAATCAGCGTTTTCCATTCGCTAACCCGTAACTGGAGAGAGTTGCGGACGAATTCGCGTTCTGGCGAGAATGAAGGGTTCAGGAGCTTGACGCAGCTTGCCGGCCAGCATCGACAGACGACCTAGCCCCGAAGAACTCTTGCGCCGCGTACAGGCGGAGGAGCGCCGCGCCCGGCGCGGCCGGCTCAAAGTGTTCCTGGGCTACGCGTCGCGCGTCGGGAAATCGTACCGCATGCTGGACGAAGGCCGCCGGCGCAAGGAGCGCGGCGAAGATGTGGTGGTCGCCGCCATTCAATTCCCGCTCACGCCCGACCTGGAGCCCTTGTTGCAGAAACTGGAGGTCATCCCGACCCTCAAAGGCGTCTACGCTGGAAAGGAGTTCGAGGTCCTCGACGTGGCGGCGATCTTCCGGCGTCACCCACAGGTAGGCTTGGTGGACGAACTGGCATACGACAATCCGCCGGGCAGCCGGAATCCCAAGCGGTGGCAGGATGTGGACAATATCCTGGACCAGGGAATCGCGGTCATCACCGCCGTCAATTTGCAGCATATCGAAGAGCAGCAGGAGGCCGTCGAGCGCATCACCGGCAAACGCGCGCGGCAGACCGTGCCGGAGCGCTTTCTGCGTTCCGCCGATGAAATTGTGCTGGTGGATGCCGCGCTGGATGACATGATGCAGCGCGCCGGCGCGCGGGAGCCTGTGGATGTCCGCCGGCTCTCGGAACTGCGGGAGCTGGCGTTGCTGCTGGCGGTCGACGTCATCGACGACCAACTCATGAACTACCTCCGGTCGAACGGGGTGGAACTTCGCTGGGGCACCCAGGAGCGCATTTTGGTGTGCGTGACTCCCCGGAGCGACGCGTGCGCCATGCTGCGCAGCGGCCGGCGGAACGCGGACCGCTTTCACGGAGACTTGCTGGTCTGCCACGTCCGCCAGATCGGCCTGAACCCCAAGGATCAGGAGACCATCGACGCGAACCTGTCGCTGGCCCGGGAACTGGAGGCTGATGTCCATGTTCTGGAAGGTCCGGACCCGATCGCCGCCATTATGCGGTTCGCCCGCGAGCAGCGTGTCACCCAGATTTTCGTGGGCCACAGCGCTCCGGACCGCTGGAAGGAGATGTGGTCGCGCGGCCCGGTCGACCGTCTGATACAAGCGGCTGACGATATAGACATCCGCATCTTTCCGCACCCGCATGCACCATGAGCGATCCCGTTGGAGCCGTCGATCCCGAGGCTGTGTCCGCGCCACCCAAGGGGAGGCTCAAAGTCTTTCTGGGCTATGCTGCCGGTGTCGGCAAGACGTACCAGATGCTCGCCGAAGCGCAGGAGCTGCGCCGCAAAGGTGTGGATGTGGTGGTCGGGTACTTCGAACCCCACGGGCGGCAAGACACCATTGGGCGGACGGCGGGCCTGGAATTCATTCCGCGCAAGAAGATCGAATATCGCGGCTCCGTCTTCGAGGAACTCGATACGGCGGCGGTGTTGCGCCGCAAGCCCGCCGTGTGCCTGGTAGACGAATTCGCGCACACCAACGTGCCCGGCTCGGAACGGTTGAAGCGCTGGGAAGATGTGCAGGTGCTCCTCAATGCGGGCATCGACGTCTTCACCACGCTCAACGTGCAGCACCTGGAGAGCCTCAACGACGAGGTCTGGGGCATCACCGGCGTGCGCGTGCGCGAAACCGTACCAGACTGGGTGGTGGATGCGGCCGACGAGGTGGTGCTGGTGGATCTCACACCGGAAGCCTTGCAGAACCGTTTGGAACGCGGCGCGGTCTACTCTACCGAGAAAGCCAAGAAGGCCATGGAGAACTTCTTCACGGAAACCAACCTGACGGCTCTCCGCGAGATGGCCCTCCGCCATACGGCGCACGAGGTGGAAGGCAGGCTTTCGGATTTGAGCGCGCTCGCGCGAGGCAGGGCGCTCGCCGCGCGGCCGGGCGCCGAACCACCCACGCGGCACGAGCGCATCCTCATCTGCCTGACCGGCCGTCCGTCCACTGCCATGCTCATCCGGCGCGGAAAGCGGGTGGCGGATTATTTGCACGCGGATTGCCTGGCAGTGCATGTCCAACGCAACTCAGCCGGCGGGCCGGGAGCCCGCAGCGAGGCCCTGGAGAAGCACCTGAGCTTCGCGCGCAACCTGCATATCCAAACGCACGTCTTGAGGGGTAAGGACGTGGCGAAATCTATCGTGGATTTCGCGCGTGAACAAAATATCACACAAATCTTTTTGGGGAGGGCAGGCGCAAAATCGTTGTGGCGGGTGGCCAGCACGGTACACCGGGTGGTGCGTCTAGCGCGCGACCGCGAGATCACCATAGTGGCCGAACGGCGGCGGTAACAATTGGGCAGCCAACGGGCTTGGCCAAGCGAAAGCGCCTGCCCCACATTTCTGCAAAGCACAGGATTCGTTTTTGGGGGCCAGGCGGTTCCGCCTGCGATGCCGACTGTCATCTTCGCCTGTTAGGATAGTGGAGAATGCTCCGGTTCTGGATCTTTGGTTTCCTGTTCTGTTTCCCGATGATCGCGGCGTCCGGGAGCGCCTGCGGCTGCGATTCGCCCGAACTGGCGGAAGCTTTCGATCAGCTCTACAACTTCAATTTCCCCGCTGCGCACGCCACGGTGGACCGGTATATCGCCGGCCATCCACAGCAACCGTTGGGATACGCCATCCGCGCCTCGGCTTACCTGTTTTATGAGCTGGACCGGTTGGGCATTCTGGAGAGCCAGTTCCTGATCAGCGACAAGCGCATCGGCGACAAGAAGACGACGATGCTTAAGCCGGATCCGGAGGTGCGGGCCAAGCTCCTGAGGGCGCTCAATGACGCGGAGTCGCGCTCCACGACGGCGCTGGCGCGCAATTCCAATGACCGCGAGGCGCTGTTCGCCATGACCATCGTCATGGGCGTGACTACCGATTACATGGCCCTCGTGGAAAAGCACCAGATCGCCAGTCTGTCGCCCGCAAAACGCTCCAATAGCTATGCCCAGCAGCTTTTGAAGATGAATCCGCCCTGCTATGATGCCTACATGACCGCGGGTCTATCGGAATACATGGTGGGTAGTCTGCCGTTCTTCGTCCGCTGGTTTGTACGGTTCGACAACGTGGAGGGCAACCGAGAGCAGGGCGTGAAGAACCTGCAACTCGTCTCCCGGGACGGTCTCTTCTTCAAGCCCTTCGCCAAAATCCTGCTGGGCATCATCTACCTCCGCGAGAAGAAGCCGCGCGAAGCCGAGAAAGAACTGGAGGAGTTGGCGCACGATTACCCCTCCAATCCACTATTCCGGAAAGAGCTGGCCAAGCTTTCGACTCAGGCGGGCGGCGGCGGCAGTAGAAATTAAGGGGACCGTCGCGCCCCTTTAAGCCCCTTTTAAGCGATTTGACAAGCGTGACTTCTCGGCGTATATTTGCTAACATACTCAGCTATCAGTGCTTTGCTGGTGCAGACGGGCCGGTTTCGATGCAAACTCCTGAATCCATTGAGATCGCACCCTCTCCTCGCTTATAGTCGTGCCGCACAAAAGTAAACCCCGGCAATCACCTGATTCAGTGTCCTGAGGCATCGGTATGGCAGTCGATCAGAGCAACGGACAAGTGGACGAGTTGGTCCAGCCCGATAGCGAAAGCTACGAGTCTTTGCTCGACGAGTATACGCATCTGGCGCCCCCAGCCGAGGGAGAGGTCCTTCTGGGCACTATTCTCAAGATCACCGCGAAGGACGTGATCGTCGATTTCGGGTACAAATCCGAAGGCCTCGTACCCATCGAACAGTTTCTGGGGCCGCAGGGAGAACTGACGATCCGGCCCGGCGACGCAGTGGACGTGATGATCGATCACGGGGAGCCGCAGGAAGGCTACGTCCTGCTCTCGCATGCCAAAGCGGCCCGCCTGCGGGTTTGGGACAACCTGGAGAAGGCCTTCACCGACCAGTTGGTGATCCTGGGGCGCGTGCTGGGAAGAGTCAAAGGCGGGCTCTCCGTGGATGTCGGCATTCAGGCCTTTATGCCCGGCTCGCAGGCGGATCCGCGCCCGGTGCACAACCTGGACTCACTGATCGGCCAGGACGTTCCGGTCAAGATCATCAAGCTCAACCGCCGCCGTGGGAACGTAGTGGTTTCGCGCAAGCTGGCTGTCGAACAGGAGATCAACCAGCGCAAGGCCGCCACATTGGATGAACTGCACGAGGGCGCCGTCGTCACGGGCGTGGTCAAGACCTTGACGGAGTATGGAGCCTTTGTCGATTTGGGCGGCCTGGATGGCCTGCTGCACGTCACCGACATGTCGTATGGCCGTGTCGGACATCCGTCGGAGATCCTGCACGTGGGCGACACGGTCACCGTCAAAGTGCTCAAATTCGACCGGGCCAAGGAGCGCGTCTCGCTGGGCCTGAGGCAACTGGAGCCCGATCCTTGGGAGACCGTGGCGCAGCGCTACAAGCTGAACAGCCGGGTTATGGGACGCGTGGCGAATGTCACCGATTACGGCGCGTTCGTAGAGCTGGAACCCGGCGTGGAGGGGCTTATCCACATCACCGAGATGACCTGGTCGCGGCGCATGAAACATCCCTCCAAGGTGGTGCGGGTGGGCGACGAGGTGGAGGCTGTGGTGCTCGAAGTGCACCCCAGAGAGCGGCGCATTTCGCTCGGCCTCAAGCAACTCGAGCCCAACCCCTGGACCACCATCGACAGCCGCTACAGCATCGGTTCCGTGGTAGAGGGCCGCGTACGCAACATGACCGATTTTGGCGCTTTCATCGAAATCGAGGAAGGCATCGACGGCCTGGTGCACGTTTCGGATTTGTCCTGGACCAAGCGCGTCAAGCACCCTTCGGAGGTTCTCAAAAAGGGCCAGCTTGTGCAGGCCGTGATTCTGAATATCGACGCCAAGGGCCACCGGCTGTCGCTGGGCATCAAGCAACTCCAGCCGGATGCCTGGGAGACTTATTTCCAGCATCACCAGCCCGGCGATATCGTACACGGACGCATCTCGCGTCTTGCGGGTTTTGGCGCCTTCGTGGAATTGGCCGAAGGCGTGGAGGGACTTTGCCATTTCTCGGAAGTGCCGGGGTATGCCGGACGCCGCTCCGCGGAGCCCCCCCTGACCCCCGGCCAGGAGTTCGATTTCAAAATCATTAAGATGAGCGAGGCCGAAAAGAAGATCGGCCTAAGTCTCAAAGCCGTGAGCCACGATGAGGAGAAAAGCCGGTTGGACGACTATCAGCGCCAGGCGGCGGCAGCCACCACCACCATCGAAGAGGTGATGAGTCTCAAAGATCGCAGCACGGAATAGCTTGCAAAAATCCCCCGTTCAAGCGATACTGCGGTCTGTAACGGCTTGACAGGACAAGGAGAGCACATGACCAAGGCCGATCTGATTGAAGAGGTCTCGCGCGTAGTGGAGATGACCCGGAAGGAGTCCGAAGTCATCGTGGAGGCGATTTTCGACAGCATCGTGCGTTCTCTGCGCACCGGCGACAAGATCGAGATCCGCGGCTTCGGGAGTTTCCGTACGCGGCAGCGCCAGCCGCGCATCGGACGCAATCCGAAAACGGGCGCTCGCGTCGAGGTCCCGGCCAAGAAGATTCCCTATTTCAAGCCCAGCAAGGAACTCAAGGATGTAGTGAACAACTCCACCGTCCGGCCGGCTACCGAACCCGCCTCCAGCGAACCGCCCCCGATGCTTTAGCCGGTATGGATTATCTTTGGAGCCCGTGGCGCTACTCGTACGTGACCACGGCCGAGCAGGCGACGGATTGTATCTTCTGCGCTCTGCCCGCGGAAAACCGGGATGCGGAGAACTATATCGTTTACCGCGGGCGCCTCAATTTCGTCATCCTGAACCGGTTCCCATACACCTCGGGTCATCTGATGGTGGTCCCCTACGAACACCAGCCGATCCTCGAGGCCGTTGCCGAAGATACGCTGGTAGAGATGATCCTGCTGGTGCGCCGCACGGAGGGTTATCTGCGCGCCAATTACAAGCCCGACGGTCTCAACATGGGGATCAACGTCGGCAAGGCCGCCGGCGCGGGCGTAGCCGGCCACATTCACATGCACGTGTTGCCACGCTGGGTGGCAGACGCCAATTTCATGACTTCGGTGGGCGAGACGCGGGTGTTGCCGGAAGATCTTCAGGTGACATACGAGAAGCTGTCGCGAGCGTTTAAGAACGGCTAAAAGGATTATGTCTGCGGTGGCGGCGGGTTCCAGCGCTTGACAAGTTCGTCAATCGCGCGTTGTTGGGCGGCCTGAGTGTTGCTGAGATCGGTCTAATCCTTTTCGATACGGGTCGCCCACCGGTCCAGGGCAGCCATCTCTGTGTGAACCCCAGCGCTGGTCTCGGCAACGCGATCCATCCGGGTCTCGAGAGCCCGCATGCTCTTTTCAAGTGTCTCCATACGCCCGCTGAGCTCTCCGCGGAGTTGTGAGAAGTCCGTGCTGATGGCTACTACGGCAGCCCCCAGGCGCTCACTGAACTCCTCGCGGAGTGTTGCGGCCAGGGCCTCATTGCCCCCGCGCATCTCTTCGCGGAGGGCTTGGTCGCCGGCACGCATCTCTTCGCGGAGTGTTGCGGCCAGGGCTTCATTGCGGGCACGCATCTCGTCGCGGAGCACTTGGTTGTTATCTTGGAGTTCCTCGCGCACGACGGCGCGGATTTGTTTGAGATCCTCGGGGCTCACGTTTCTAGTCTCGCACGATTCCGCCAAACCCGCCAAACCCGCCAAACCTGGGCGACCCTACCGTGATAGAATGCCTCTCTCGTGCAGAAAAATACTCTCCGTGCGGAATTGATCGCCGAGTTCCTGGGCACCTTGATCCTGATCGTGTTAGGCGATGGCGTGGTAGCCATGGTGGTGCTATTTGCCAAAGGCACTCCCGGTGAAATCGTGCATGGCGGGTTCACAAACATCACGATCGCATGGGGCCTTGCCGTGACCATGGGTTGCTACACTGCCGGGCGTATCTCCGGCGCGCACCTGAACCCGGCGGTCACGATCGCCCTGGCGATCTTTCGCGATTTTCCGTGGCGCAAAGTGGGACCATACGTCCTGGTCCAGATCGCGGGCGCATTCGTGGCGGCCGCCCTGGTCTTCTGGAATTATCTGCCCGCATTCCGCGCGGCCGACCCCAACCTCGACCACACCGCCGGCGTCTTCACTACCTTCCCTGCCTATCCGGATACGCCCAGCGCCGGGCTGCTCGATCAGACCATCGGGACGGGCCTGCTGCTCTTTATGGTGATGGCCCTGATCGATGAGCGCAACCAACCGCCCGGCGCCAATCTGACCCCCGTGCTGATCGGGGCCGTAGTGGTCGTCATCGGCATGTCTTTCGGCGGGATTCACGGTTACGCCATCAACCCGGCACGGGACTTTGGCCCGCGGCTGTTCACGGCGGTCGCCGGATTCAAGAACAATGGGCTGACCGATGGGAGCATGGTCTTCTGGGTGCCGATCGTCGGGCCGATCTTCGGCGGCATTATTGGCGCAGCGGCGTACGATTGGGGTGTGCGGCGCTTCCTGCCGCAATAGCTGCGGCTGGTCTGCGCTATAATGGCAATTTGCGTCTCCCCGCACTCCGGTATCCCTATGTTCCTGAGCATCCAAGAGATGGAATTCCGAAAGATTCGTTTCGACGAAACTTTCGCGCCCGGGGAGTTGGATTTCCAGGACGTTGAGATCTGGCAGGCGGGTCCGCTGCACGCCCAGGGAACCGCGGAACTGCTGGCCAATACAGAAGGCGAGGTACGTATCCAGGGCAGGTTCGACGTGCGGCTGGAAGCGGAATGCGACCGCTGCCTGGGCCGTGCCCAATTTCCGCTGGATGCGAGCTTCGACCTCTTCTACCGGCCGGTGTCCACCATCGCGCGCGCGGCCGAGGTTGAGATCGATGAAGGCGAAGTGGAATTGGCCTTTTACGAGGGCGGCGGGATGGAACTGGAAGACATTTTGCGCGAGCAGATCCTGTTGCTGATGCCCATGCAGCGGGTCTGCAGCGAGGAATGCAAAGGGATCTGTCCTTCCTGCGGCAAGAACCGCAATGAGACGCCGTGCGACTGCAAAACCGAGAACGCCGCCGACCGGTGGGGTGCTCTCGAACGTTTAAGAGACTTGAAAACACTTTGAAAAATCCGCGCAAGCGGGTAAGATCTTTGAGGTACCGAAATGCCGAATCCGAAACGACGACACTCCAACCGGCGGACCCAGAATCGCCGGGCGCACGATGCGCTGAAAACGCCAGGGATGTCCGAATGCCCGAACTGTCACGAGCCTAAGCTGCCCCATCGGGTCTGCCCGCACTGCGGACAATACAAGGGCCGCGAAGTGATCGAAGTCGAACAGGAGTAGCCAGCCCCAACCATGCTCACCATTGCAGTGGACGCAATGGGCGGAGACCACGCCCCGAAGTCGGAAGTGGAAGGCGCCGTCATTGCCGCCCGGACCTGGGGGATCAGGGTCATCCTGGTCGGCCGCCAGGAACTCCTGCGGAAGGAACTGCAACAATACGACGACTACCGCGGCCTGCCAATTGAGGTCGTCCACGCCGACGAACGGGTGACCATGGAAGACAGCGCCGCGCGCGCCGTACGGGCCAAACACGATAGTTCCCTCCGCGTGGCCGCCCGCCTGGTGCGCGACGGCATCGCCCAGGGATTCGTTTCGGCCGGCAACACGGGCGCCGTGATGGTCACCGCCAAAATCGTACAGGGCGTCATACACGGCGTGGAACGGCCCGCGCTCGCCGGCATTTTCCCCACCCTGATCGGCAAGCCCGTGGTGGTCATCGACGTGGGCGCCAACGTCGATTGTTCGCCGCGTATGCTCGCGCAGTTCGCGGTGATGGGAGAGATTTATTCCCGCGTGGTGCTGCACCAGCCGCGGCCCCGCGTCGGGCTGCTCTCCATCGGAGAAGAAGAGCACAAGGGAAACGACGCCACCCGCGGCGCCACGCCGCTGCTGAAGAGCCTACCCATCGATTTCATGGGCAACGTGGAGGGCCGGGACATCTATACGGGAAAATCCGACGTAATAGTCTGTGATGGCTTCATTGGAAATGTGGCTCTTAAAGTCAGCGAAGGGCTGGTGGACATGGTGAAGCAGATGTTGCAGGAATCGCTCACGGCCACCATCACGCGGCAGATCGGATACGTGCTTTCCAGAGAAGCCTTCACCGATTTCAAGAAGCGCGTGGACTACTCCGAATACGGCGGAGCGCCCCTGCTGGGCGTGCGCGGCATTTGCATCATTTGCCACGGCCGGTCCAACGCCAATGCCATCAAGAATGCTATCCGCGTGGCTGCCGAGTTCTCCAGCGGCAAAGTAAACGAGCGGATCGAAGCCGAGTTGGGCCAATGGGCTGCGGAACACGTCGCGTTTTAGGCGTGGCGCAGGCACTCCTGCCTGCCGCATCGACACTCCTGTCGATGCAAATGCTTCTTCTCGCGCAAGGACCAAACAACGTAAACTGGTCGCTCTCGCTCGAACCCGCCACAGCCTCGCCCGGTTCTAAGGTCTTGGCGCGACTGGAAGGCAAGATCGATCCAGGTTGGCACCTCTATTCGATGACCACCGCGGCCGCCATCCCCACCACGGTCAAAGCGGCGGCGAATGCCGCCGTGGACAAGGTCCGGGTGTTCCAGGCGCCTCCCAAAAAGTCCTACGACCCAAACTTCCAGATGGAGACGGAGACTTACGAAGGTTCCGCAGTTTTCGTGCTTGAGCTGCAACTGAAACCGGATGCCGCGGCGGGCGCTTCGGAAGTCTCAGCGGAAGTGCGCTATCAGACCTGCAACGACAAGGAGTGCATTCCACCACGGCGGCACACGGCCACCGCGACCTTGACCATAGACCCCGCTGCACACGCGTCCGCCATCGCGATCCCAGCGGAATACGCCGAAGTCACTGGCTCGCCGAAAACCCGGGCTGCCCCTGCGGCACCGGTCTCCACGGACACGCAAGGCCTGGGAGCGTTCTTGCTAGTCGCCTTCGGCTTCGGCTTGGCCGCCATTTTCACGCCCTGCGTCTTCCCCATGATCCCCATCACCATGTCGTTTTTCCTGAACCGGCAGGGGACGCGGCGCGAAGCCATCCTTCAGGCGCTGCTGTTCTGCCTGGGTATCGTGGTGCTGTTCTCGGGGCTGGGGCTGCTAACCACCGCCATCCTCGGCCCGTTCGGCGTAGTGCAACTCGGATCGAATCCCTGGGTCAACGGCTTCATCGCCCTGGTCTTTCTGGCGTTCGGACTAAGCCTGCTGGGGGCGTTCGAGATCACCATTCCATCCTCGGTCTTGACGCGCCTGGACAAGGGCTCCCAAAGCGGCGGGATCGCGGGAACGCTGCTGATGGGGTTGACGTTCTCGCTGTCGTCGTTCGCCTGCGTAGGGCCGTTCATGGGTACCCTGCTGGCTGCTTCGGTCGGCAGTGGCGGAGCACGGCCGCTGCTGGGCATGCTGACGTTCGCATCCGGGCTGGCGCTGCCGTTCTTCCTGCTGGCACTGTTTCCGTCGTACCTGAAGCGCCTGCCGAAAAGCGGCGGCTGGCTGGCGCGCGTGAAAGTGGTCATGGGATTCATCGTGCTGGCCGCCATGCTGAAGTTCCTGGCCAGCGTGGACCAGGTGTTGCAATGGAACGTCATAACGCGCGAGCGGTTCCTGGCTGCGTGGATCGTACTGTTCGTGATGGCCGGCCTCTATCTGCTCGGCTTCCTGCGCCTGGAGGGCATTGCCAAAGATGCGCCGATGGGGCTCGGCAGACTCCTCGTGGGCATGGTGTTCCTGATCTTCGCGATCAGCCTGGTACCGGGCATGTCGGGCGGCAAGTTGGGCGAACTGGACGCGTACATTCCGGTGGCTTTGGGCGGGGGCGGCGGGGCCGGTGGCGAGAGCGCGCTGGTGTGGATGAAGAACCAGTATCGCGAGGCGCTGGATCGCGCGCGGCGCGAAGGCAAGCTGGTGTTCGTTAACTTCACCGGCTACGCCTGCACCAACTGCCATTGGATGAAGGCTAACATGTTCCCGCGCCCGGAGATCGCCGGCCAGCTCAAGAACTTCGTGCTGGTGGACCTTTACACGGATGGCACGGACGATGCTTCGACGCAGAACCAGCAATTGGAGCAGACCAAGTTCAATACCATCGCCATCCCGTATTACGCGATTCTGGATCCCGAGGAGAACGTGATCGCCACGTACCCGGGCATCGCCAGAAATGCGGGCGAGTACCTGGCGTTTCTGCAGAAGGGGGCGGCAGGGCATACGCCTGCTACGGCACCGGCGCCTGCTGCGGCCCCGTCGCCCGACGCTGCAGCGCCGCAAAACGAGTTGGCCGGCCTGCCAATCACTACCCTCGATGGCGGCAACTTCGACAGCGCCGCCTTGCAGGGTAAGGTGGTGGTCGTCAACTTCTGGGCGACCTACTGCGTGCCGTGCCTGAAGGAGATTCCCAGCTTCAACCGGCTGCACGAACAGCTTGCCGCGCGCGGCGTGGTGGTGCTGGGCGTGTCCATGGACGTGGATGGCGGCGCGCCGCTGGTCGAGTCCTTCCTCAAGGCGCACCCCATGAAGTACCGCGTGGCGCTCGGCTCGGACAGGATGACCGAGCGCTTCCATATAGACCAGTTGCCCACCACGGTGGTCTTCGATCGCAGCGGCAAAGCGTTGCAGCGGTTTGAAGGCTTGACGCCGGCGGATTCGTTGGAGAGCGCAGTCAAGACGGCGCTGTAGGAACTTCTGTGGCTGGAGGTCCGCGCACTGTGCCCTAAAATCGAGGGTAGGATAATGAGCCGCGATCCTTCGACTTCCTCCGTTCAAGAGGAGATTGCACGGGCCATAGTCGATTATTACAACGCGCTTTCCGGCGAAGAGGTCGATGACTTAAGCCAATGGGGCCAGTTTGCGGTTCACGAATTCCTCAAGGAGAACGCTTATCAAGCCTGGCATGGGTCCGCTGACTCGCGCAGAGCAGGCCGGCTCGGCTGTCGGACCGGGGGTCCGGTGCGGGCGAGGGCACCCGCTCCATGCTGTGATCGGCCGGCCCTCCATGCGGAGCCGTCATGGAAGTTTGACGGGGCCTGACGAAATCATCTTTCCGAATTCAGATAGCAGCCCTGTAACTGCGCCCAAGGCGTGCAACCGCCCCCTACGCCATGCGGAAAAGATGCCGCGTCCGCGCGGTCCACTCCGTGCTCGAGAAGATGCGCGGCCCTACCTGGATGAGCCGCGGCAGCATGTCGAACACGGAGCCGGGGGACCAGTTAGCCCCGCTGCGCGTCCGGAATCCCTTGCGGTTCAACTCCTCGGCTACCAACGAAAGCGGGGCGTCCTGGACGATCAGGTCCATCATGAGGATCAACGCCTGCTTCTCAGCGGTGTTCTCTTCCAGGTGGTTGCAATCGGAGGCCACGCGCAGGCCGTAGGGAACGTCTTCGCTCAATGCGCCGGCGGGTTCCTCTATCTCCCGCTCCCATTCGACGGCCGTCAGCTTCCAGCCTTCACTGGCTTTCTGGCTGATGTGATCCTGCGATAGCGGACCGGACAGAGCCTCCCGCACCCTTTGCAGCTTAGCCATTGGACACCACCTCCCTCCGCGACGGAGCAACTGGATTTCCGCGCTAACTCTTTGTATTTTCGTAGGGGATGTGGAAGCGCTTGTGCGGAGGTGGGATTGGGTGTTCCGGCGATGGGACGTAGGGGCGAGGAGGGCCTCGCCCCTACATTCGGTTAGGGGTCTAGAAGCGGAGACGCAGGCCCAACTGAATGATCCTGGTGTAGTTCGCCGAAGCTCCGGAGCCACCCAACGTCAGCGCACCGTACTGGCCTTCGAGCGCGCCAAAATCGCCGGGATCCGCCAGGGATACGAAAGGATCGCTGTACTGCATGTGATTCAACACGTTGAATCCCTGCGCGTAGAACTGGAGGCCCACGCGCTCGGTGATCATGGTGTCCTTGGTGAGGCCGAGGTCCAGGTTCCAGCGATTCTGGCCGCGGAGTTGACCACCACCGCCGCAAGACCCGTCGGTACCCAGGATGAATGGCCGGAAGTTGTTATACACCGCTGCCGCATTCGAAAACAGGTTTGCGCCAGTTCCGCCGTAAGCCTGGTCGTTATTGACGCCTACGGTGCCATTGCTGACGACGTTGATGTTCGGCGTGGTGCTATAGCTCATAGTCGAGAGCGGTATCGCCTGGCAGCCGTTGCCGACGTAGCCGTTCCCAAACTGCTGGTCGGCCTGATAATATTCGTCGTTATAAACGTCGAGCGGCGTTCCGCTGGCGATGGAAAGGATGGGCGAGATGGACCAACCTCCGAGGAGCCTGGTCGCCAACGGGTTGCTATTGGCCCAGCGCTGGCCCTTGCCAAATGGGAGGGTGTACGTTGCCAACAGGTTAAAGACAAATTTCCGGTCCCAGAACTGCGGACCGTAGTCCGTGCGCAGGTCCCACGGATTGTTCAGGTTGTTCTCAACGTAAGATTGGTTGAGGGCCAGCGTACCGAGAGACCGACCGTAAGTAAAGTTGGCATTCAGCGTCAGTCCGCTCGACATACGCTTTTGCACCGTGACAACCATGGCGTTGTAGTTCGAATATCCGGTGGAGGCTTCCCCGTAACATACCGTGCATTGGAGGGAGGAAAGCAGCGAAGTTGAGGTGGCACCGCCGCCCGAACTTGTGAAATTCCAACTGCCTTCCAGGTCCTGCCACATGTTGGTAACGTACTGGCTAAGGATGTTGCCGGACTCGTTGCTCACGACCGCGGAGGTGCAACTGGAAAAGCCAGTGCAGTAGGAGCTGCCCTTCAGAGCCGCTTCCAGGAAGGGTTGCGGCGCGGGGGTCTTGCCCGCTGCAAGGGAGAAATACAAATCGCTGAAAGCCTGGGCGAAGGTCTGTCCGCCCAGCTTCAGCATCCAGGGCACGTCGTTGAGATCGACGCCCTGGTAGAGATTCCTCGCCCACACTCCCACGTAGCCTACCTCCAGAATATAGCCACCCTTCAACTGCCGCTGGATGCTGACATCGACCTGATCCGAGCTGGCGGGTTTGAAGTTGGGACTCAAAAAGAAGTTAATACCCTCGGGAGGCGCATTCACACCCGGTTGTACGGGGGATGTCAACGTCGTTGCGACGGTTGGGAAGGGACTGACGTTGCCGTCCACACCGAGGCGGAACGCGGTAGCGGGCGTAACGCCGCCAGATCCGGGGCATGAACCGTTAGTCGCCGGGTTTATGCAGGATATCGGGTTCAGGAAGCCGTCGCCGAGCACCGGCGTCGAAACCTGGTCGATACCGAGGGTATGGCTGTAGAAGCGGCCATAGCCGGCCCGGATCACGGTATTCTTATGGCCAAATACCCTGCCCAACCAGCTATCGCCGAAATCCGGGTTCCAGGCGATGGAGACGCGCGGTGCGAGCGCGCCATAGAATGGGTTGTATGGATACTTCATGCCGACGTCGCTCACCGGCGAGAATCCGATCGTGGGGTTGTAGATCGTTCCGTTCTCGGCAGCGGTCTGGCGGTTGGCCAGATAGGATTGGATCGTAAGGGGGTTGTTGTTGGCGTCCACCAATACATCCTGCGCCCGATTCAATTCGTAGGGCGGCATCGGGACGGTATAGTTGAGGCCATAGCTCAAGGTCAGATTCGGCTTGATACGCCAAGAATCGTTGAAGTAGAGACTATAGGTATCCACGATGCTGTAGGAGCGCATCGGCGTACCGAGAGGATTTGCGGTGAGATCCGCGCCGGTGCGGGTAACGATAGTCCCCGACTGCTGGACAATTCCGGCCAGCATGGCATAGTAATTCTCATAACTTCCGAGCGAGCCGGAGGGCAGACAGTTCGTACTGACCGTACTGGTGCAGGCGATGGGCAAGGTATCCGGCGTAAAGTTGACGCCACTGTCGCCGATCAGATATTTCGGCTGCGTTAAGAGACCGCTCACATTGTCGTAGCGGTCGAAGTGCATCCACTGATGGAAATAATCGCCTCCGAACTGGAACAGGTGCGTGCCTTTTAACCAGTTCAAACTGTCGCGGTAGTCATAGTCGTGTCCATCCCACAGGCGGGGACGCGTGTTCTGGGTGTCGTCATTCATAGGGACGAGGGCACTGCTTTGTCCCGCGTCGCCCGGCATATTGATGGCGGCGGGGACACCGGCGAGTTGCGGGAACCCGGCGCCGAGGCGGTCCCACTGCCAGAAGTTCCTGGTTAAGCTGTAGTGGAATTCGTTGTTCAGCGAGGGAGTGATGGTAGTGGTCAGGCCGCCGACAAGGTAGCGGGGTTCCAGGGGGAAGCTGGACTGGGCCGCCGGCACGCCGAGCTTATCGCCGGGCACCAAGCCGCCTATATCGACCTGGTTGGTCGTGGGATTCACCGCGGAGAAATACCGGTAGCTGGCGAAGAAGCGCCACTTAGCTCCGAAGTCATGGTCGACGCGAGCCACCCCGAAATTGGTGGAAAGCGGGTAGGCAAGGTTGGATTGGTAGCACTCGACATTGAGTCCATCCCCCACGCCTTGGCATTTGGGGCTGGTGGGCTGGGGCTCGTAGGTGTTCCATAAGGTGCTGATGGCCGGGCTGATGCCTACGCCTCGCGGGTCGCACTGGCCGTTGCCGTTGGCGCCGCATATGGCCATGGTCTTGAGATTGTAATCCACGACATTACCGCTGGCGTCGCGGATCTGGAAGATACCTTGCCGCAATTGGTCGGAGGGCACCGGCGCGTAGAAGGGGCCAGAGCGGGGATAGCGCTCGCCCTCGTAATTCAAGTAGAAATAGGTCTTGCCGCCCAGGAAATTCGGCAGCATGGGGCCGCCTACGGCGCCACCGAAGCGGTTGTAATGCGATTTCGGTTTGCCAGTGCCATAGAAATTGTTATAAAAGTCGTTGGACGAGAGCACGTCCGACTGGAAGAAATCATAGACCGAGCCGTGGAACTGGTTGGTGCCGCGCTTGGTGGTGATCAGAATTTGCCCGCCGCCGGAAGCGGCGAAGTCGGCTGTCATGTTGTTGGTGTTCATGCGGAACTCCTCGACGCTTTCGACGGGAGTCGGCATCACACCGGAACGGCTGCCGACGTATGTGCCGCGGTCGCCGTCCATGTCGTCGGTGTTGTTGCCGCCATCCAACAAATAAGTATTCTGGTCGCTCATATTGCCGGCGACTTGGCCGCTGGTAGTGTTACTTTCGGCGCCATTGAACGTCGGGGCGACCGTGGGCTGGAAGAAGACCAAGCCCGCCACGTCACGATTGATAGTGGGGAGGTTCATGATCTGCGATCCACCCAAGGAACTGCCCATGGTGGAGTTCAATGTTTGCAACTCCGCCTCGGAGGTGGCTTGAACCTGCACAGTTTCGGTGATGGCGCCGACCTCCAGCGAGAAGTTCAGGGTGACCGTCAAGCCTGTCGTGACCTCCTGGTTCGGGACCACCGATTTTCGGAATCCGGGCTTGGAGGCCACAATGTTGTAAATGCCCGGCTTCACATTTTCGAAGATATACAGGCCAGACGCATTCGAGGTGTCCGTCGTGACAATGTTGGTTTCTGTATCGGTAATGGTTACCGTGGCGTCGGTCACGATGGCGCCCGTGGCGTCGGTGACGCGTCCCGTGATGGTACCGGCTCCAGAGACGTTGTTCTGCCCCAGCAGGAGGCCCGGTATCAGCAGAGCCAATAGAAACGCGAAGCTAACCCCTGTTGCACGTAGATGCATGTTCGTATCCCCCTTAAACAAGATCACTTCGCCAGCCTATAACAGGCTGGGTTGTTACACCACACTTGTGGGTGAATAGCTCCGTCGCAGCGCAACGCTTGCCGGCGCCTACGCAGACACAAGAACGCGCAGACCCCAAAACGCTGGTGCACGGCGTACTCTCCCGCTTACACCTCTTGCGAACCGGCGCTCTCCGTAAGCGCCTTTAAAGTCAGATGAACTTCAACCGGTCACAAGCGACCAAGTCAGCAGAACACTATCATGGGTGAATAGCCATGGCAGCGTTACCCGAGGCCTCAGCAGGTACGACAACAACGCACGCCTTGCCCCCAAAGCCACAGCGCACGGTATACTCCCCCGTTGACACCAATTGCGAAACTCCAGCACACTCCGTTAGTGCTGGCGGACACCTGAACAGCCGCAGTGTACTACCCCGTGTCGACGAATGCAACAAAAAAATTACGAAACAGCCAAAATATTTCTTTGAATGCCATCCAAAGCTGCTCATGCCGTCCGAAGCTGCTCGCCGGAGTATCCTCCCAGTACGTGTAGATCGGCAGGGCCTATCCGCCAGGGTCCCGACTTGAGAGAGGCGCCTGTATGACGCCGACTGACAGGCTGCCATAATCCAGTTGCGGCGACCGCATGCGCTTGATCTTCCGGCCGTAGGCGATCTCCTTTGACGAACACGCCGCCAGAGCATTCTGCGGACCATTTCAACAACAGATATCGGTATCTTTGTATTATCAAGACATTACGTCGGTTCGACGAAGCTGACAGTACCATGTTCGGTAGCCGGGGATATGGTCGAATCTGGAAAACCGTAGCGAGCGGCACAAATGCAGCGCGCCGTCCGCCTTCGATCTGTCCGATCGAGGGGTGGTCGCCGCGCCGGTGATGTTATTTGGGTGATCGCCCCCATGGCACCGGTCACGGGCGCGTGTTGCGTCGGTTAGCCGCCCACGGGTAACACCGTTCCGAGTCTCCAGGCCAGAAGGCTTGGCAAGACAAGGAGCCTCCCAAGGTCCTAAGTTTCAGAGCAGCGGCAGCTTCGATCCCCGGCGGAGCGGCGTAATCCAAATCCAACGACCGGATGCGCTTGGTTTCCCTGTCGTAGGCGACCCGCTGACCGACCCACGGGCTCCGCCCGTCGAAGGAAGGGTGGAGCGCCGAAATCAGCGGAAGCCAAGGTGTTCCTGGCGATCACGGCTGAAGATCTCTCAGCGACGTAGCCTTCACGACCCGACTTATCGGCTTGAGGCTGAACGGGCTGAAGGACATGTGGAAAAAACGGAATCCGCTATGCGAAACTGGTGTCTGCTATGGCGCGTTTGCGTGTGTGCCTGTGGTGTTCGATTACTGCGCATCTGCTGCTCGGCGTCGCTTGGGCGCAGGCCCCCATTGGCCGGATTCGTCAGAGGATGACCAACAGCCTGGGTAACACACCGGATTTCGTTTGCTCCGTGTCGATGGAAAGAACCGCGCGCACGGGGACGAGTGCGGCCGTAAGGCTCCTGCCCGTCCACTTCGATACGGGAGTGCTCAACGGGAGGGAACTGTGCACGCTGCCTGCCACGGAGGAAGAGAAGACCCGCTTCAGGGAAGTGCTGGCGGTGTACGATAAGGCCGGGACGGGCAGCTTCGCCCTTTTTTCGCGCGCAGTCTTCCTGACTGCCGGAGCTACGTTCTACGATGCTCCCGACGAAACCAAGGACGGCCAGCGGCTCTCGCGCGTGGAATTCACAATGCCACCCGATGCCAGCACTTACGTCCTGAATAAAGCGGGAAGGCAGGTGACGTTAGGTTATTCGGGATCGATCTGGACCGATCCCGGCAGTCTGGACGTGGTACGATTGGCTCTCAAAGCCGATAACATACCATCGGATCTGGGCATCAAAGCGGTGACTCAGATTTTCGAATTCAGTCACGCCAAAATGGCGGGGAACACGGTCGCGATACCGGCCGCCATGGAACTTACCCTCGAAGAACAGTCGGGGCAGGAAACGCGCCTGACGGGCCAGTTCAGCGACTGTCACCAATATCTGGCAAAACGCGGAGAGATCTTTGTGGAGAGCGCGGCTGGAACCCTGGGGGCGCCAGTTTCCGGAACGGTATCTCCGAATCAGGCAATGGCGAAGGGATCTCCGGGGGCGCGGCTGCCAAAGGCGTCGCCAGAGCCGGCCGGGCCCCTCTTTCCCGCGAATCTGGTCCTGGAGACGATCCTGGCGGAGGCCATCGACGAGCGGACCACGACACAGGGTAGCAAGCTCTCGTTTACGCTTTCGAAGGACGTCAAGAAGCACGGCAACGCGATCGTGCCAAAGGGCGCCACATTAAGAGGACATATCACGCGAATCATTCAACAAGAATACTCATGGATGACCAGTTTGAAACGATACTACCTCGTCGGCCTGCAGCTTGACGGCATTGTTGCTGGAGACCAGCGATTCCAAGTGCGCGCCAACCTCGAGAGTCTGGGTCCCCCTTACAACTTCCCCACCTATCCTTATCCCCCGTATCCTTCGTATGGTTTCGTGCCCTTCTCGCACGACCCCAACAAATGGGGCACCTTTGACGAGAGCCGCACGCTTTTCACGATTCCGGAACCCGACAGCGGCGAGTCGTTTCTGGGCGTCGTGAACGAATTTCTACGGCTCCCGGATCATTTGAAGATGTACTGGAGCACGCTAGGGCCGGGAAAATAATACGGGTTGCGCCAGGGGTCCGGCGTGGGCCGAGAGCATTTGGCGCGAAGAATGCCGACGAATGCAGCAAGAAAATTACGAAACTGCAAAAATTCCTGTTTGAATGCCATCCAAAGCTGCTCATGCCGTCCGAAGCTGCTCGCCGGAGTATCGCCCGGTACGCTGTAGATCGGGCAGGGCCTATCCGCCAGGGGTCCCGACTTCAGAGAAGCGCCAGTATGACGCCGGCTGACAGGCTGCCATAATCCAGTTGCAGCGACCGAATCCGCTTGATTTTCCGGTCGTAGGCGATCTCCCTTTGACGAACACGCCGCTTGGGCATTCTCCGGACCATTTCAACAACAGATATCTTCATCTCTTATTATCAAGGCATTACCGCACGTCGACGAAACTCACAGTTCCATGTTCGGTAGCCGGGATGATCGTCGAACATGAAAAACCGTAGGGGCAGCGCAAATTCAGGGTGACCGTTGTCACGGGTGCCAGTCGCGCCGGTTCCGGCTGCCATCTTGACTGACTTGAAACGGGCCGCTGCTGGCACAAAAAAAACGCCGGGCACACGGCCCGGCGTTTTTCCAATTTGGATCTGCGATCGGTCTAGCTAGCTAGAACTGGAACTGCAGCTTGACCTGGATCATGCGCGTTGAGGCATCGCCTCCCAGGAACGATCCCAGTATGCTGGTCGGCGGGTTCACCGTACGCGTGATGTCACCGAATCCGGTCGTCGGGTTGGTATTGGCCAGGTCATTCACGGGCTGATCGAAGTTAGGGTGATTGAGGAGGTTGAAGGCCTGCGCCCCTAGGGTCAGCTTGGCGCTCTCCCACCTCGGGAAGCGGAAGCTCTTGGAGATTGCGAGGTCGGTGTCGAAATATCCCGGCCCGCGAAAAATATTGCGGCCCTGGTTGCCGAAAGCGGTCGGGCTACCGGTGGAAGGCGAAAACTCCGCGGCATTCACACAGGACGTTGCGTTCGGTCCGGCAGCCGCTTCTCCGCAGGTCCCGATTCCGGAGCCGATCAAGTTGCCGAAATATGGGCCGCCGTCGTTAAGCCCGCTCAGGGTGCTTGAAGCCGCGGTGTCCACCACGGTGAACGGGAAACCGCTGCGCACGAAAAACGTTCCCGAGAGGGTCCACCCGCCGAAAATGGCGTTGGGACCCCAGTGAGAGAACTGGCGGAACAGATCGTCCCAGACGTAATTCGCGCTGAAGTAGTGGCGCACATCGTAGTCGGCGTTGCCGTAATTCGAGCGGGCGTTGAACGGATTTTGCGGGCTCAGAATACTCGCGGCTGTATCGAGGTTGAATTGCTCCAGGCAGCCGTTCGAGCAAACATCCAGTGCGTGGCTCCACGAGTAGTTAATCTGGAAGAGCAGGCCTTTGCTGAAGCTATGATTCAGGCGAACCACCAAGCCGTCATAATTGGAGTAGCTGCTGGACTCGTACTGGGTGACCGTACTGAAACGGGGATCCAGTGGCGAGGTGGGTAAGCCAGTGAACCCATTGGGGGCGCACACCGAGGCCGGGCAGTACGCATTCACGCCGGCGTTGACCGAAGGCTCGTAGACGCCGTGGTTGCCCACGTAGTTCACGTCCAGGATCGTGTGCCAGCCCACCTCCCGCTGAAGTTCCACGTTCCATTCGTAGTAATGAGGCTGGCGGAGCCGGTTATCCTGGGCGGCGAACGTCGGCGGACTGAAGAAGGGATTGCTCGCCTCAATAGAAGCCAGCGTTCCACCGGAGGCGAATGCCGACGTGAACGAACTGTTCGAGCCGGACGCCAGAGAGAACAGATTCCCGGATTGAGCCGGCGAAAGCGGGGCGCCGGTTACGATGAAAGTATTCACATTCGGCGGGTTCGACGAGAAGTTATCCACCACGCCGGCCGGGAAGCCGTCGGAGAATATGCCGCCGCCACCGCGGATCACCGTCTTTTCGTTGATACTCCAGGCGAAGCCCACGCGCGGCTCCCAGACCACTTTATCGGTGCTGTAGTAAGCCGTGTGCAGATTGGTCTCGATCGCCGAGTTGTACGGGACCGTGGGGTCGTGGTTCAGTTCGGTGAACGGCACCGCGAACTGGGAGAAGCAATTGGTATTGCACTGCGGATTGGCGTTGTGATCGATGCGCAAGGCGGCCGTGATTTTCAGATTCCGGCCGATGCGGAACTCGTCCTGCCCGTAGATGCCCATGTTCCACAGGAACATCGGCTGGTAGGGGGCAGTGAGGAATTTCTGTTCCAGCAGGTCGAAGCCGCCCGACGCGACGCCGCCATTGAAAAAGTTATCGAGCGATCCCTCCAGCACTAATCCGCTGGTAAATAGCCCGTAGTCGTGGTCTTCCACATCGTTCTTACGCCAGTTAACTCCCGCCTTGAAGGTATGGCGGCCGAAAGTCACCGTGAAGTCGTCGACAATCTGCCACTGTCGAACATTGCGTCCTTGGGGCCACACGAAGTCGCCGTCTGACAGTTCATTGTTGCCGCCCAGAGTGTTTAGCGAGCCGTCCAAAAAGGCGAGGGTGGTCGGAAAGGTGCCCAGGGACGTCGCCAGATTGGCCGTACTGAAAATCGCGGAATAGTACTGGCCGGAAAACACGAACTGGTTGGTGGCGCGAGCGCCAAACGTGTGCGTGTAATTCAGTTGGCCTTGGTACTCCGGTTGATTGCTGACCGCGTTGAAGACCGGGTTGATCGCATCGGTATAAGTGGCCTGTAAACCCTGGTCGGATTGCACGCGCCCGTAGACGCGGTCATTTTGCCCTATATTCTGGTCAATGCGTATGGAGGTCTGGTATTCATGGGTGAAATTTCCGGCCACCGAGCGGAATTGCAGCGTACAGGGCACGCCTGAAGCCAGCGCCGTTACATCACTGCAACCTCCGCCGGGTGTGGGAGTGGCCGCCGCAGCGCCGGCAGCACCGTTGTACAGATTGAACATGTTCTGGTAGAAGGGGATGGACGCAGACTGCCCCGTCGCGGTCAGATTCGCAATGGTAGCCGTTTCGAATTGCGGGCTGGGAATGGTAGCTGTACTGCTAGTGGGGAGCAGGACCCGCAGCCCCTCGTAATTCCAGAAGAAGAACGTCTTGTCTTTCCTGATCGGACCGCCCACGCTGGCTGCCCACTGGTTCACGTTGTCGAAAGGACGGGGCACGTCGTAAGCGTTGTTGAACCAATCGTTCGCGTTCATGGTGCGGCCGTTCCAGAACCAAGCGGCATTTCCGTGGAACTGATTGGAGCCGGACTTGGACACATAGTTGACCTGAGCGCCGGCCAAGCCGCCGTACTGGCCGGAATAACCGTTTACGACCACGTTCACTTCGGCCACGTCGTTATTGCCGAGCAGCAAATTTGTCGCGCCGCTGTTGTTGAGGTTCAGGAACGGATCGTTGTCATACTGCCCGTTGTAGGTGAACACGTTCGACGTGCCGGGAAGCCCAAAGACCTCGAAGTTGCCATAGCCGCCCTGGGTGTTCATCACCGCGCCAGGCGCGAGTTGCGCCACGAAAGACAAATCGTTGCCCGGATTCGGCAGGTTGGCGAGCTGTTGCGTGACGATGGTCGTGGCGATATCGCCATTGTCCGTTTGGACGGTTGCGGCAGTCTCCGAAATTTCGACTGTCTGCGTTTGTGAGGCCACCGAGACGCGGAAATCGACCGAGGTGAGCTGGCCGACGACAGCCCCGACAACCTTTTCGACTTTTCCGAACCCGGAAGCCGTCACAGTGATCGTATATTGCGCCGGTTGGAGCAGCGCGAAGCGATAGTAACCCTGGGCGTTCGTGGTGGCTGTCTGGGTCGCACCGGTCGCTTGGCTGACCAGAGTGACCGTAGCGTTAGGGACGACAGCCCCGGTGGCATCACTGACGGTGCCGGCAATATCGCCGGCAGTGGTGGTTTGGCCAAAGGCTGCCGGCAGTGCGAACAGTAGCAATGCCACAAGCAGGCCACGCAGCAATCCTTGAGAAAACTTCATATATTCCTCTCCTCAATCTCTAAACTTTACGAGTGTTCCGAAGGGAGCAATTCGCTAACCAATCGATTCGGTAAACCTAAAGCCTTACAACAGCAGTATTTTCGAAATTCCGTCTACGCGATCCCATAACCGGTCATCAGGTCCGGTCCAGATTTTGGGAGTTTCCGGCGCCGCGGCTGTCACCTGAATTTGAACAGGCCTCCTATAACGTGAGTACCATTACTCCCCACCACCGGGTTATGTTCAATAGAAGACCATCCGTGCAGGATCAGATTGTAAGATTTGTCGCCCCACTTTGTACGGATTTGCTCGACATTTGCGCTTGGCCGTTATCCGACGCGACCCGGCGGCGCGCGCCGCCGTGAAGGCTGCCGCACCGACGGGCACCCCGACGCCGCAGGCTAGTGCTAGTGGGGAACCGATGAGGCGACCGGTAGCACGAAGACAGAGGAAATGCCGCGTCCACGGCGCGTTTTTGGTTTTGTTTTCAATCAATTGGAGAACTTAGGGACGCGTGAATCAGGTCCCAGCTATCGTGCGAGGCAGTCGGATGCGCCTGCCTTACCGGCTGCTAGAATACTCCAGTGGAGACAGACGATGCAATTATCACGACGTGATTGTCTGGGGCTGTTCGGTGCGGGTGTGTCGCTGGCGGCTGCCCGTGGCGCGTCGCCGGCGCCGGGCAGCGATGCGGATCGCGAGCGGCGCATGCAATGGTGGCATGCGGCCAAGTTTGGCATGTTCATTCACTGGGGCCTGTACAGCGTCCTGGGCCGGCATGAATGGGCGATGGAGGAGGAGGGCATTCCGGTGGCGGAATACCAGCTTCTGGCCAGCCGCTTCACGCCGAAGCCCAACGCCGCGCGTGCCTGGGCGCGCCTGGCTCGACAGGCCGGCCAGAAGTACATGGTGATGACCACCAAGCACCACGAGGGCTTCTGCCTGTTCAATACCAAGTACACCGATTACTGCGCGCCCAAGCAGGCCTGCGGCCGCGACTTGGTGAAGGAATTTGTCGAGGCCGCCCGCAGCGAAGGCCGGCGCGTCGGTTTCTATCATTCGCTGATGGACTGGCATCATCCGGATGGGGCACGCTGCCTGCACGACGAAGCCGCCCGCCGGCGATTCGTGGACTATGTGCACGGCCAGATCCGCGAGCTGCTCACCAATTACGGCAAGATCGATGTGCTTTGGTACGACGTGGCGTGGCCGCTCGACGCCGCCGGGTGGGAATCCGAGAAGATGAACAAGATGGTCTTCGAGCTGCAACCGGACATCATTGTCAACAACCGCAATCAGCTTCCCGGCGACTTTTCCACGCCGGAGCAGGAGATCAGCGCGGCGCAGAATGGGCGCGCGTGGGAGTCGTGCATGACGATGAATGAGAGCTGGGGTTACCAGGCCGCCGACGACGATTGGAAGACGCCGAAGCGCATCGTGCGCAACCTGGTTTCGTGCGCGCGGGATGGCGGCAACTACCTGCTGAACATCGGTCCTCGCGGGGACGGGTCGATTCCCGAGGAGTCCGTCAGGATCCTGACCGCGGTGGGCCGCTGGATGGACCACAATGGCCCGACGATTTATGAGTCCCAGCCGTGCCGGGTACACGCCTCGGAGTTCGCCAACTTTACGCGAAAGGGCAACATGCTTTACATGCACGTGCACTTCTGGCCGGGCGAGACGGTGGCGCTGGGCGGATTGCAGAACAAGGTGCTCTCCGCGAGGGTGCTGGTGAGCGGGCAACCGGTGGAATTCGAGCAGGAGGAGTTTCGCGTGCGCTTCACGGGCCTGCCGAAGGATGCGCCGGACGATCCGGTGACGGTGCTGGCGATCGAGTGCGATTCCGAGCCGGTGCAGGACACGGGCGCGGTGCGGCGGAACCGGCCGCGGCTGAAGGCTTAGTTTAGGCGAGCGGGGCTCGCCAACATCGACAAAAAGCGTCGATGTTACGAGCGGGCGAGGGGGCGAGCGGGCGAGCGGGCGACACGACGCGGGGACACGGGGACGCGGGGACGCGGGGACGCGGGGCACGGGCCTCTAGCCGGCTACGGCCAAGCGGATGATCTTCTTCTGAATGGCGTACTGCACCAATTGGGCTTTGTTGTGAATGTCGAGCTTGCGCATCAGGTTGAACTTATGCGCCTCGATGGTCTTCACGCTCAGGTTGAGTGTGCAGGCAATCTCCTTGACGGAATTGCCTTCTGCCAGGAATTTTAGGATCTCCAACTCGCGCCGCGTCAGGGTGCTGAATCGCGGCAAGCGGGCGGCGGAATTGACCCGGCTGCGGAAATCGTCCACCAAGTGCGAGAGCATGCGCGGGCTCAGGTAGCTACCGCCGTGGTGGACGTCGCTAATGGCTGTCACCAGGTTTTCGGAAGGACAGTCCTTGAGAACGTAACCGCTGGCGCCGGCTTCCATGCACTCGGCCAGGTAGTCTTCGTCGTCGTACATGGTCAGGAAGAGTACCTTGGTCTCGGGCCGATTCTTGCGGATCTGGCGGGTGGCTTCAAAGCTGCTCAGGCCCGGCATGCTGACGTCCATGAGAACAATATCGGGCTTCAGCTCGGCGGCTTTGGCGATGGCTTCGGCCGCGTTACCGGCTTCCCCCACAACCTCCAAGCCGGGCTCGGCTGAAAGCAGCGTTTTGACACCCTGGCGGAACAGGGTGTGATCATCGGTCAGAAGCGTTCGAATTTTGGCCATAGTCGCGTTTCTCTCCGGAGCCGAGACTCGCGGGTGGCAGGGGAATCGGCAAGCGCACGGAAATCCTAGCGCCGTGCCCGGGACTGCTGCGGATCTCCAACCGGCCGCCCAAGAGGGCGACGCGCTCGCGCATACCTTTCAGCCCGAAGGACCTCGGTTGACCCACCGCGGAGTCCACATCGAATCCGACCCCGTCATCCTCGATGTTCAGCTCCAATAGTTTATCGGTGGAACGGAGAGAAAGGTTTACGTGGGAAGCCGAAGAGTGTCTGGCGATATTCTGGTAACACTCCTGCGCAACTCGATAGACGGTGGTTTCGGCTTCCCGCGGGAGGCGGCCTCGGCAAGGGGTCAGGTGGACACGCAGCTTCATTGGATACAGCTTCCGGAAGCGCGCGCTCAAGTGGCGGATGGCCGAGGGCAAGCCCAGTTGTTCGACGACCGAAGGATTGAGCGCGGCGATGATGCGGCGGATCTCGGCGATGATGCGCTCGGCGACCTGGCGCGCGTCGGCCAGCTTGGCTTGCAGATCGGGCGGAGCAAGCTTTTCGAGCATCTCCAGGTGCAGGCGCAGGAACAGCATGGACTGTCCGGCCTCGTCGTGGATTTCGCGGCTGATGCGCCGGCGTTCCTCTTCTTCAGCCCGCAGAAGGTGGCCGGCGAGGGCGCGCACCTGCTCCTCCCGTGCGGCCAGGTCCCGGAGCAGGCGCGTGCGTTCCGCGGCGCGCAGGCAACGCTCGGCGAAGGCGTTCAACAGGTCCAATTCGCGGGGGAGCCAGCGGTAGGGCGCAGAGAAGCCGAATTGGAGGAGGCCGGCGAGGCGGCGCTCGGAGAAGAAGGGAATGGACCAGTAGGATTCATGGGCGGCGCGCATGCCTGGATCCAGGATCAGCCCTTCGGCGGCGCTGCCGCCACGGATGTAGCGCGGCCGCGCCAGGCGCTGGAGCGTCCGCGCGGCGATGTGGGGCCGTTCGGCGATGGGTATCAGGCGCCCGGCTTGCGCGTGGAAGGTGCGCGTCAAGATGACGATGAAACGGCGCAGGAGGTCGTCCAGGCCAGTGGCATCCGCTTCGGCTCGGAGCAGGCCGAAGAAGGCCTGGGTTTCAGCCTCACGCACCTGGTAGAAGGCGTTATTGACAGTCAGTACGGAACAAGAATAAAGTCGTTCACGGACGGATGCCAGCGTGGCGGCCGAGTGCGGGCCGTGGGCCAGCAGGGGGTCAAGCTGGCGGTCGTAGGTGCGCAGGGCTGCCACCACCTCGGCGGGTGAAACGTTGAGCTTGGCGAGGCGCCGGCCGTTGTAGGCCACCTGCTCGATGAAGTCCGGCATTCGCCGGCCTGCGGAAAGCAGGCGCACTGCGGCTCCGGAGGTGATCTGAGAGAGCGCCTTGAGCTGCTGCGCGTCGTAGGGCCGGGCCCCTGGCGCAGTCTTGAGACAGCGGAGGAAGGCAGCCTCCAGCAGCGGCAGATGCGGTTGGACAAGCCGGGCGAAGGACTCCAACTGCTTCCCCTGAGGCTCGTGGAACATTTCGGGAGCGTCCGCCGGTGCGGGCGCGGATTCCACAAGATGAGGTTGGGCCATCGGTACAGGGTGGGAGGAGGAGGGGAAAGTTCTCAGGGCGAGCAAGCTCGCCAACATCGACCAGAAGCGTCGATGTTACGAGCGGGCGAGGGGGCGCCGCGGGCGCCGCGGCGAACCGTCTTCAGCCCGCCCCAGGGGAGCCGGTGGCAGCCCAAGCAGGCCGGAGCTTCATTCGTTTAGCCTTCTCTTAGCAGGTTTCCGGCGCTTAGTTAGCAGGTCTCCGGTCCTGGGTTCTACTTCAGCCCCCGTCACACGGCGGGCGCCAATAACAATGTCTTCGCACCTTCGGCGTGGGACGAAACGAAACAGCTTCGAGATACACTACCTTCTGTGCGGGTCATAATTTGACGAACCCGCCAGGAGAAAATCATGGACACTTATCATGTTGCGCTCGTCTCCGACACGCCGGCGGTGAGCTTTTCGGACGTCGCGAATGTCAGCGCCGCCCTGCAGAAGCAGGTAACGCGGGACTTCGGTCCTCTCTGGGACGTGAACGCCACCGTCGACAGTTTCCAAAATCTGGAATCGGTTCCGGTGGATTATTGGCCGGTCATCGTGAAGGATGACATCAATCAGCCCGGAGCAGCCGGCTATCACACCGACAAGAACGGTCAGCCGTTCTCACTGGTGCAGGCAGACGGGACCTGGGCTCTCACCGCCAGCCACGAAACTCTCGAGATGCTGGCCGACCCGTTCGGAAACCGCACCCTCGCTGGATCACTGCCTAAACAGGCGTCGGGCAAGGCTAAGAAGCTCGCACGCGTGCTGTATCTGGTCGAAGTATGCGACCCATGTGAAGACGGATCGTTCGGATATCAATCCAACGGGGTCGGCGTTTCGGATTTCATCACGCCGCACTACTACGATCCATCGACCGCCGCCAGTATTCAGTACAGTTTTGGCGGACATATCAAGGGCCCGCACCAGGTTCTCAACGGCGGTTATGTGAGTTTTGGGGACCCGGCGACCAATGAGTGGTATCAAGTGGTTGTGGAGAATGGGAAGACGAGCACGCGCAGTCTCGGCGTCCTGAACACTTCGGGCAAGAGTCTTCGTGAGACCATCGATCATGAGGTACGCAAGTTGACCAAGGGCTACCGCACCGGCAAAGCGGCGGGCGCCAA
>Ga0187858_10000918_pt1 | contig 34520 bp, 45 predicted proteins | sample June2016WEW_8_15_FD_133015 | JGI IMG/M metagenome (GOLD analysis project Ga0187858, IMG submission 133015) | Peatland microbial communities from SPRUCE experiment site at the Marcell Experimental Forest, Minnesota, USA - June2016WEW_8_150 | ecosystem: Environmental > Terrestrial > Soil >...
GAGAAGACCTCGGGCAAGGATGTGCCAGAGTATTCAGTGCTCGACCCGCAGCTTCGCAGCTATGCATGGGTGAAGGGCTGGCCGAACGCGGCGTTCGTGTGGTACCGCAAGTGCGGGCGAACCATTTCGAAGGGCGACACGGTTACGTTCTTGGAGCCGTACGGCGGTTTTCAGCCCGGAGCCGAAGCAATTGTGATGGGGCGAGACATTCTCGGCAACCTCATGGTGACGCAGTCCCAACGTATGGTCGATGAAATGGACGCCCGGTTCGTCGGCGAAAGCAAAGCGGTGAAGGCTGACCGGCTGGGGTTCATTGAAACAAACGCCAAGGCGGTGCCCGAGCGAGTCGTCACAAAGCAGCAGGTGTTGTTCAAGATGGTGGTCATCACCCCGGAGAGTGCCGAGGATATCGGGCGAGCGATCAAGCGGGACATCATCGCAATTGTGCAGGCGACAGAAAAAGATTTCTTTCCGATGCAAAGTGGTGTAAGATATCCAAATGAGAAGTGTCCGAACTGCCCGATGCGAGGCATCTGTGCCAACAAACCCGAACTTCGGGACATGCTGTTGGCCCGGAAGCAGGTCGATGAGTTAGAGTTTGGCAAAGAGAGCGAGTAGTCTATGCCTTACCGTGATATAGAAACGAGAAGAAAACACGACCGAGACCGATGGAAACTCCCACGCCGAAAAGCGCAGGACAAAAAGTACAGAGACGCGCACAAGGAAGAAAAAGTAGAAACGACCCGGTTGTGGAGAATCAATAACCCCGAGAGAGCACAGACGTGGTACTCGCTGTGGAGAGGAACCAGTCGCTACTTACTCGGAAAGGCAAAATCCCGAGCCAAGGCCCTCGGCATTGAGTTTAGCATAACAATCCAAGACATTCCTGTTCCTGAGTTTTGCCCCGTTCTGGGAATTCCTCTGTTTCCCGGGATAAAAGTCATCACAGACAACTCACCAACTGTGGACAGAATCAGACTTGACCGAGGGTACGTTTCTGGCAATGCTCGCGTGATATCATATCGAGCAAACCGCCTCAAAAGTAACGCAACTATTCAGGAGATAGAACAGGTTTTGTGCTACCTCCGGCGGGAGCAAGCATGTTAAACGGCGAAAACATTCCGCGAGTCTTGATTGATTTACCCAACTGGATTGTCTGGAAGCATGAAATTCGCAACAAGAAACCCACTAAGGTTCCGTACGACGCCAAGTCGAAAGGCGTGTACGCTAAGTCCAACGACGTAGCTACATGGGCGACGTTCGACGTGGCATTCGCGGCAGCGAACGACATCCTGAACGACTACGACGGCGTTGGCTTTATGCTGCAAGGTACAGATTTGGTTGGCATCGACTTCGACGGTGTACTCCACGATGGGGTCGCCGAGCCGTACGTGTTGGATATACTTGAAAAGTTAGGGAATCCGTACTGCGAAATCACTCCGTCAGGAAACGGACTACGAGCGTTCGTGCAGTGCGCCGCGCTCCCGGCAGGGCAACGTAAGTTCAGCGGCAACCACTACGGTGCGGAGATTTACAGCGGAGCAGAAGGCGGACGTTACCTAACCTGCACTTCTAATCAGTTCTCAGGCAACGGCGTGCCGAAGATTCTGGACATCAGTCTTGCCTATTTCATGGTCTCGCAGATTCGCAACGACAAGCTGAAGAAACTGTGGATGGGTGACACCTCCGAGTATATGGATGACCAGTCCCGGGCGGACTTGGCGCTGCTTGATATTCTCGCTCTGCTCTTCAACAAAGACGCCGCTACGGTAGAGTGGGCGTTCGGCGCATCCAAACTCGGACAACGGGACAAGTGGACTGACCGAGAAGATTATCGCCGCCGGTCAATCACAAAGGCATGCGCGGGCGGCGCTCCGCTGCCAGTGGGAACCAAACCCGTTGACGTTGTATTGCCGCCAGCCGAAGCGGTTCTACGTCGGGGCGATGAGGTTGTCCTGAAAAAGATTAAGTGGTTGTGGACCGACCGCGTCCCGCTCGGGAAACTCACGCTGTACGCTGGGAATCCCGACAACGGGAAATCACTCGCTGCTTTGGACCTTGCGAAACGTATAACAACAGGCGAGAAGTTCCCAGATTGTGAGAACTTCACGCCTCCGAGTGAAGTGCTAGTGCTCGTCGGTGAAGACGACGTAGACGACACGGCTGCAACTCGGCTCGTGGCGGCGCACGCAGACATGACCAAAATCCACTTTCTTGAGTCCATGCGGCGTCCCGGGAGCAGCGAAGAATCTGAAGTCCGATTTGACATGGACCTTCCCGCGCTTGAAAAGGCGCTGGCGCAGCACCCGAACATTCGGCTTATCATCGTTGACCCAATCTCGAACTATCTCGGCGATACGAGCATGGTTGCCGAACAAGACGCTCGGGGAATTCTGATTCCACTCAAGCGAATCGCGCAGCGTCAGAACGTCGCAGTCGTCATTGTGATGCACTTGAACAAGAAATCAGAACTGGAAGCGATTAGCCGCGTCGGCGGCGCGATGGCGTTCATTGGCGTCGCTCGGTGCTCGTGGCTGTTCGTACGCGACGCTACGTCAGATGACGGTCAACTGAAAGATAGTTTCTCCATGGCACGCATCAAGAACAATCTCGTGAAAGCATCAGGTAGCGGTCTTGCGTACCACATCGAAGCCCGCCCGATTGATATCCCCGGCGAGGCTGAAGGTGCATGGACCCCGTACATTGTTTGGGATGCTGCCATTGACAAGACGGCGGACGATGTGCTCTCACGAGTCAAGCGGAATGGACCCGGGCGTCCTGAAGGCACGGCTCCCAAGCTACAGGAAGCCAAGGATTGGCTGGAAGCCAAACTACAGGATGGCGCTCTAACGGCGAAGGATATCATCATGCACGCCAAGGAAGAGAAAAACATCAAGGAAGGTGTCCTACGGACGGCGATGCACGAATTGGGTATCAAACCTAAACAAATCGCCCGCGAATGGATGTGGGAGCTACCCGAGATGGACGAACGGACAGCGACAGTGACGGCAGACTCAGCAGTTGAGGAAGAGGGTTACGACCACCAGCCCCCGGTTGAGAGGGAGTTTGACCTCCGATGAAACGCATACCCCTACGGGAGAGAATTAAACACTATCTGACCGAAAATGAAGATAAGTGTAAGAGAGAGAAAGAGTTAAGAACTCTTTCACATTCACCGCTATCAGACATTAACCACCATCTGACTCCCCTGCCCAATAAAACACCGTCTGACGGTACATCATCTGACTTTTGTTTGTATGTCCTTGACTTTGCTTGTATTTACGGGTATAATTCACCCAGATGGTGTTTTATTCTCCCGTGGGGGTCATCGCGTGGCTAACGTCAAAGAGACACTGATTGCTGAACTTAAATCGCAACCATGCTTAGACTGTGGGGGACGGTTCCATAGGGCGGCTATGGAGTTTGACCACTTACCGCAGTTCAAAAAACTCTTCAATTTGTCGCAGTTCGCTACCCATACTCTTCTTGAGATTCATCAAGAAGCAAAGAAGTGTGAGGTTGTTTGTGCGAACTGTCATCGGGTTCGGACATGGAATCGGATGAATCACACTCGCATTCCGAAGCATGTACGGGTAACTCATCGTACGGTAAAACTCAACGCGGCTATGCCGTGGCTTCAAAATATCCTCGCTGCGGGTCCTGTATCGTCTCAACAGATTTATTTATCGGCGCGGTTGGATGGAATTGCAATTGGCACCCTTCGTCGTGCATCTTCCAGTCTTCAGGTTAGAATATACCAGCACCAGAGGCAGTGGTTTTGGTCTCTGAAAGGAAAACCCCATGGCATTGATTAAGACCCTACCGCGCATCGCGGCTCGTATTCTGCACAACACGCACGTCGGGCGGCAGAACATGAAGGAAAAGTTTGAACTGTTGGCGGCGGCGTACGGCGCGAACGCCGTGGAGGAGGATTTTGAGAAGTGGTGTGAGGAGCAGGTGGCGCTTGAACTCATACCGCGCTATCCCATCACGGACTACATCAAAGTGGTGGACACTCGGCTGGGTCCCAAGTTCTCGGACAAGAAAGCCGATCTGAAAGACCCGAACATCTCGGCAATCTCAGCCGTCGCGTATGAAAAGACTGGCATCCTGCCATCGGTTCGTTCTGTGGCGAATCTGCTGGCGTCATTCTCTCTTGAAGAAATTCTCGGGGCGTTGACAGAATACGCTTCAACGTTGGATGACAAGGAAGTGAAGACAGGGATGCACAATTTCTTCACCGAGGGTGGTGCGACCGCAGTGATCTACGCTCGGCAGCGGAGGAAAAGCGCATGAGTGATTTGAAAAACATGAACGACGGGGATGTGCTGCTGCGAGAAATTGACGCGCATGCGTATCAAATGGCGCTGGCGGAAGACGGAATTGAGCGAGGCTTCGCGCATATCGGTCTGATGTTGCTGGAAGCTGCCGAGATGGAGTACTGGCGCGTGCGACACGACACGTTTCGGGAATACCTGAAGGTTGTCGCTGCGAAGGCGAAGCGGTCGCCGGGTCAGTTGCAGCAATATTTCCTCACCGTTCGGGACCTGATGGATACCTTCACTCCGGCAGAGATGGAAACCATAGGAATCACGAAGGCGACCAAACTTCGGCAGGCGAAGGATTATGCTTTGGTGCTGCCCCAGACCCTGAAGACCGCCGCACTAGACCCGAAAATTTCGTCCAAAGAACTTAAGAAGCTGATATCCGAGACGCTAAAGATGCCGGAGGACGACGGGGATTATCTAGATTGTGAGATGGAGTTCATGGTGACGCCGGAACAGCGAGCGACCATTGAGCAGGCGATTGAAGTTGCAAAGCACACGGAACCCCTTACGAAGTCTACGATATCGCAGTCGGCGCAAATGCTGGATGTCATGATGAAGCTCAGCCAAGAGTTTTTAGGGGCACATTCAGGAGATGGAAATTGACACATACCAAGTATATGAGGAAGTGGCGAAAAACCCACCGCAAGCAGTGTCGAGAATACGACAAGAGATGGCGACACGCACATCGTAATACAGCTTTGGCTAGGAAAAGACGAGAAAGGAAACTATATCCAATGAGTTACATGCTTCGCCGCGTGAAGTACCGTGCCATAAAAAAGCACTTGAATTTTAATTTAACTCTAGCACACTTAGAGAGTTTGAAAGTGGCGGTTTGTCCTGTTTTGGGTATCAAACTTCGATACGGCGGCGGCTCTCTATCTGATAACTCCGCTTCAGTGGACCGCCGAAACAACACTAAAGGGTACGTACAGGGGAATGTTTGCATCATCTCCCATCGCGCCAACGTCATTAAAAGTTTCGGCACCGCAGATGAACATCGTCGAGTTATTGAATATATGCAGGGAGATGGACAATGATTGCTTGGGTGGGTTTGGCAGGGGATGGTTCAACCCGAGTTGTTCGCATCTTTCGGAACAAGAAGGCCGCATTCTTATCGGGAGAAGTTATAGTGCCGTACGAGCGGGCGTTGGCGGTCGCGGAAATTCGTCATCAAATTTTCCTCCGGTCCCAAGGTAATTGTGAAGCCTGCGGTTGCCCCGTGAATGAATCAACGGCTCACATGCACGAGAAAGTTCATCGGGGTCGGGGCGGGGAAATCAGTTTGGAGAACAGTTTGTTTATCTGTGCGGCGTGCCATAAGTGGGCTCACCGAGCGAGAAATCCGCAATGGAGACAACTATGAATCAATGCATCGGCAGGACAGTAGACGGTCAGCAATGTAAAAACCTCTCGCCAACTGACCCGCCTTATCCTGACCACCCGACGTGGCCTTACCTTTGTGCTTCTTGCGCAAATGCCGCCCCGAGGAAGGGTAGTCGTAACTCATGCGGGATTGTAATGGAAGGACCTAAATAGTTCTTGACATCTACCTAGAAGTTGGTACACTAGGTCTGCCAGATTCATGGGGCAGGAAAGGGCGGGAACGTATTGGCAGATGCGCTCCCGCCACCATTTTCGGAGGAGACGATATGAGCGATTCAAAAACAGCGAAGGCGGCAGCGAAGGCAGTGGCGAGAAGTCAGGAGACTCAGAAAGCCGAGCGGACTCCTGAGCAGCGAATTGCGGATGTGATTAAGGGCGTCCGGTCGCGTCTCTTCGTGCCCCCGCTGGAGTTGTTGTTCTTCGTGGAGCAGTATGAAGAGATACGGTCCTATGCTGTGTCGGTGTTGAATCGAGCGTTAGCGGCAGAAACACGAGTTGCGGAATTGACTGCCAAGAATGAGGAGTTTCGGCAGGTTTACGAAGCTGAGAATCGCAGCACCAGCGTGACGGTTGAGCGGGTTGTTGACGGCACGGCGGGAGCGGGTGAACCCACGCACGAGGTCTCAGGTATCATATCATGAGCTACCTCACGTTCAACAAGCAACCTCGGGAAAAAGGTCGCAAGACCGACTGGTGGCTTATCGTGTCGGCTAACTCAGCGCAAACGCTGGGGCGGGTGATGTTCTATCCGCACTGGCGCAAGTTTGTGTTTGAAAGTACGCCGGGTTGTGTTTTTGATGCCGACTGCTTGCAGGAAATCGCTATCTTCACGAGGGCACAAACTGGGTATTGGAGAGCCGATCATTCGTGATTAAAATCGTTCATCACACGGGCGATGTTTCGGCGGATACGAGAGTGATGGGTCTTGACCACCTCCCTTATGCGTGCAACTCTACCGGCGTGCCCTACGATGTCGCGATTGCGGTGCGTGCAGGTTTTGCGTTCAACGTTCCTGAATTTGACTGTCGTCAAACTGAGTGGGAAGAGGAGACCCATGCTGCACATTCATACAGAAATGCCTAATGGAGCGGCGAGCGTTGGATACAACATCGAGGCCGAAGAGAAAGCCCAGCGGTGGTTTGATAAAATCGTGATGCAGTTGAAGGCAATGGACTTCGTCGGCGACGTAGTGCTCTCGGACATCGGCATTGACATCAAGAGGGAGCATCTCGGTGCTGCGTGACTCAAAAGGACAGCGGCTATATCGCCGGGTGGAAATTCGGATTTTCTTCCCTGATAAAATCTTCCCCGTCAAAAAACTGCACCAGCATGCGGAACCTCACAAGGGATTCAGTCTCGATGGCATTGACGACTTGTTGATGCAGACCACCGACCAGCTAGACCAGCTTTATCCATGGTGGGAATTCAAAATGATAGAGTTGAAGCCTGAGGGGCGGACGGCTCGGTTCAACTTTACGGTCATCGGTAACCGTGCGATGACGCCGCCCGAAGAGGAAAAACATGAAGCGTGAACTGTACGACATTTGGGAAGATAAGACCTTTGCAACCCGCCCGTGGCTTGTACAACTCGTTGACTATGTAGCCCACTTTGCGACCGAAGCGCAGGCTCAGCGGTATGTGACGGCGATCAAGACTGAGCGGAAAAGACTGGGGCTCAAATGACATTTGACTCGTTCGTTTATCCCATCGCGCAGAAGGAATATCGCTGTGAGTGGTGCGGCGAGAAGATTCTGAAGGGCGACCTGCATGCCAAGTACGTCGGCAAATGGCAGGGCGATTTTCAATTCTATCGCATGCATGATGAATGCGTCGGCGCTTTGCAGGACATGGACAGCAACGACGACGATGGATTTACTCCATTTGAAAACGAGCGGCCTAGGAAAACAACGGCTTCTGCGTCATAAGCCAGCACTCAGGTAATCCACACGGACATTTGCTACATTCTGTGACCCGAGGCTCCAGACACGGAGTGTACACGCATGTCCATCGGTGCCCGCAGACCTTGCAGACGTGCTCCTGACTCCATGGTGTTTCATCGGCTGCCATAGGGTTCCATGCTCAGAAGCAGCGCCACGTGAATGGCTTCGTAGTTGTAATCCTCGTCAGGTTCTCGCTGCCATGCTTCAAAGGCGGCGATGTCCTCTCGCAGCATCAATTGTCTGTAGTACGTAAACCCGTTCCATAGGGTTTCCATGGTCGTCTCCTATTCGTCCTCGCCGTGAATGATGGTTATTAGCGCCATTGCGATCGTTAACAGCCCGTGCGCACGTGCCGACCGCTCTAGCGGCATTGTCTCAACGTGTTCCCACATGTGCTTCAAAACCGCCTTCGGGTTGGCAAGTTGTTTGGTGATGGCTTCTTGGTCGGCATTGTGCTGCTCGCCGTATTTCACATCCGGCGTAGAATCGTACCAGCCGTGGAAATCGCTTTGCTCGTCGTCCATGATTATCTCCTGTGAAGAGTCTATCCGATTTTGCTTGACTTTGTCAAGGTACTAAAGTACTATTAGGGCATGTCGGACCCAAACATCTCAATTTCCAAGACCCTTCAACACGAAGGGGGTTACACGGATAACCCCGCCGACCCCGGGGGTGCCACGAACATGGGGATCGAACAGCGTGATTTGCCGAACATTCCAATTCAGACGTTAACGGTTTCGCAGGCGACAGCGTACTATCTCGCAAACTACGTAAAGCCGTACTACACGCAAATTGAGAACCAAGCGATTCTTGATAAGCTGTTTGATATGGGTGTACTGTTCGGCGTCAGCGAAGCCGTAAAAATTCTTCAAGAGGTCTTGGATGTCACGCAGGACGGCAATTTTGGTCCGATGACATTAGCGGCAGTGAATGCGGCAGACCCCATGCTGTTGGTATCGTATCAGGCAGCGATGGTGCATCGGGCACAGGGAATTGTGGCGGCTAATCCCGCAGAAGGAATATTCTTAGAGGGGTGGGAGAACCGAATCAACTCATGAACAAGACTAACGTCGCCATAAGTGAGAGAACAGATTGGAGCCAGTCGGCGGGCGCAAGGCTTCACGCAAAAGAAGTCGCTAAAACAAATAAATACGCCGACACCTTTTGAGGAGACGAACATGATTATTCACTTGCTGGAAGCAGGAATCGTGGTTGCAGCGGGCTACATCGTGTACAAGCACTACGCCTCGGCGGCTATCGTCGCTGATGTGAAGGCTGCGGTCACGAAGGCCGAAGCGACGGTTGCGACGATCAAAGCAGACCTCGCAAAATATTTGTAATTCGGGAGGGCAAATGACAGTTCGGAGTTGCTTGGCAGAGCCGCCCAGTATATGGACCGAGGCTTCTATGCCGCCGACTCGAATTGCGTTTGAATTCAAATGCCCGAACGGACACGTGACGGAAGAGAAGTACCCGCCGGGGACTTCGTACGATGCGCATCCGCACATCATATGCCCTCAATGCAAGGATAAACTTGTGAGGGCGTACATTATATTTGCCTGCCCCGAGTACATGAAGAACAGGACGAAAGATGTCACTCCCAGAACGACATAAGTTTTACTGTTCATCCTGCAAGGACATCATCTTTGGAGTGGACCCCGGAGACCTTGCTGCGAATCTCAACCAGCATAACGAAGATAAGCATCCATTTCAGCTTCGCCTGTGGACCGCATCCAGCATAATCCACGCTTCCTACTACATCAGTCCAGAAGGTGACATGCCGTCCGACTCTGAGTACTGCTCTATGTATGATTACGCAGAACAGACGGGATTTGTACCGAGTGAACTTACGAACGGCGAACCGAGACAACCCGGGGGATACGGCGGCTGCCCCCTTCCCGAATATACTAAGCCGTACGTCAACAAAGAACTGTGGGGCGATGCGAAACATGCGCCGGTTATCACTTCGGAGGACCTCGCCTTGCTGGCGATTAACAAGATAAAATGGTAGCGAAACTGATTATCCTGTGGATTCTGATTGCGCTTGCAGGCGGCATTGTAGATCGCATTATTATGACATGGAGGAACAAATGACTGACCAACTTTTGACTATGAGGGAAGCGGAGTTGGTTCGGGTCGGTAACGCTCTGGCTCGCAGCATCGGTCACGTCCCCGGGCGGTGCCCGAAGATTTCACCGGCGGTGCCTTGCACTTGCGGAGCGGGTAAGCAACAGCAACTCGCCCTCGCCGACTGGGATGACTTGGTGCAGGACATTACGGGCGTTCCCACGGGCTCAAAATTCTACAAGAAATAACTTGACAAGCGGGTTGCGTGGCGCTATACTGTTCTTGCTTTGATTTTGGAAAGGACGGTGCCACATGAGAGAGCCCAACACCCGCTAAATGCGGGAAACACCCTTAGAGGACACAGATTCAAAAACTACAAAGAAGCAGTAGCACGACGGCGGTGTAGGGGAGGGAGAATTCCCTGAGAACCTATACCGCCAGTCGTGTTTTCGGGGGCAAAATGTTAGATTTATGGTCGGCAGAATACTACGACACGAAGGCGTGGAACCGGGTGAACGATTTGAAGGATGTGCCATTTGAGGATTGGGAATCTGCACGGGAGCGGTACATCAAGACAAAGATTGAGCCAACTTTGGCTCTTTATCGGCAGTCAGATCACGAGGCATTTGCAGATTTTCACCGTCGCAAGGGCGAAGTCATGCACTCCAGCGATTTGATTTTGCGTTTACAGAAACTCAATCCCCATATTGAAGTGCAGCAGCAGTACAACTTTCCTGATGATTGGGGACTCTATTCTTCAGAGCGGGGTCGCATTCAATTTCTGACTGGCTTGCCGAAAGGCTGGCTCACGGAATTCAGCTACGCCCTCGTAGACGACCGCAACTTGCCGACTGAGGAGCGCCGAGGATGGAGAACGGTCTTAGTTTATTGCCTGATGAAAGGCGCTCTCACGTGGAACCAAGTTTTCGGGGAGTTCGGGGACCCCGAGGACGGGTGGAATGAAGAGCGGTGGATGATTGTGACCGCAGATTTCCGGCACGGCGGCGACGAAATCACGCAGCGAAATATCGGTGCTCTCCTGTCAAGTTGTTGACATCTTATTACGAAAACTGACTAATCCCACCATAAGTGAGAAGCATCCAGCTACTGAGCAATACCGAGGAGCACTCCCATGGAACCTGAGACCAATCGCAGTTCTGCCCTATCGCCCGAGCAAATGGCTGTCGTCAATGCGTCCACCAACTCTGCCGTGTCGGAAGCCGTGAAGGCTGTATTCGCAAGCCTTGCCCCGATGCTGAAGGAGATGACGCTTACGCCGGACAAGCTGCGGGAGGCACTCAAGCCGTATCAGGACCCCGCCAAAATTGCCCGAGAACTGCGTGAGACCATGCAGTCCAAGGAAAACGAAGCGGAGAACCGTCGGTTGGAGCGGGCTCGGCGAGACGCTTGTTTACATCAAGACGGCAACGGGAAGTCGGCGATTTGCCTCATACATAACTACCCGGACCACCAGCCTCGGGGTATCTGCCCGATTTGTCAAGACCTTATACATCCGAAGGAATGGCGTATAGCGGCGTCCGTTGAGGAAGCGATTAAGCAATCTCCCCCGGGCACTCCCGAGAGGGGCTCGGTTGATTCTCATCGGGGCAAAGCCTACATCGTCCCGGCTCACCGTGATTATCGCACGGTGATGGCTATTGAGTCCCACTCTTGAAAACCGGTCGTCCACGAAAACCCAAGGCTTGCCCAGCCTGTGGAACTGTTGACCCATATGCCTTTGCGAAGAATTCCGCACGTCGGGACGGGCTCCAAGTATTTTGCCGCGAGTGTATGCGTTACGACTACTTTTTGAAGCGACTTCTTGTTTTGACTAAAAGAAAGTGACTAAGTTCACCATAATTGAGAGAGGCACACGACAATGACTACCAGCATTTATACCAACGAGCGATGGCGTCCGCTGCATATCCGAGACACCTTCTTGTTCGAGCGTGGAAACGTTAAGGGTTTCGCAACACAGGGCGGCGAGACCGGCACGTCGGAAGTTATCAGTGCCAACAGCAACCCCGGCGGGCATCCTGACGTTCCGTTTGTTATCGGCGTCTATTCGGCGTTCGGTGATTCGAGTTTGTCAGCGCAAGGCGCTGGGATAATCCAGCCCGGAAACATCCGCATGATTGACTCGGAAGCGTTGTTCAATGCCGGGACTTCAGCGAACTCAGCCATTGTGAGTTTGCCTTCCGGCCAGAGCATCGCTACCATCCGTGGTTGTGCCTCAATCGCACAATACACCACGTTCGGGAACGGCGGTACGTCTGGAAACAACTACCTCTACGGCGTGCAGGGCAAGGTTTTCGTCCAAGGCACTGTCAATGCGTCCTCTGGATTCGTGGCGGCTCTCTTCGGACAGTTGGACACGTCTGGGTCAGCGGCTACGGTGACCAGCGGCTACGTGTCAGCTTTGCAACTGGATATGGGGGCAGCTTCAAACTTGTCTTCGGGTTCGGCAGCTTTTGTCAACGCCGCGACCATTTTGAACACGACCCTCGTGGCGGTTAACTCAGCCATCAAGATTGATGCTAGCCTGACATATCTGTTTGACCTGACTGATGCAGGTCAAGGCGGTTCTGCTTGGATTGTGACCGCTGCGGTTGGCGGTTCCAATACCAAGAAACTGAAGGTTAACATCGCTGGGACAACGTTCTACATTCCGTTGTACACGGCGTAAAAACATCGGGGGGACTTTTTAGTCCCCCTAACATTTTGTAGTGGCAGCACAACATTGTTCGGAGGACATAGAAATGAGCACACCAGCTACACCATTAACGGCAGTGGCAACACCAGCGGCTCCGGCGACACCGGCAGTAGTTTCGCCGATTTCAACGAAGCCTGCTGCGAAGTTGAATGCGCTTCAAATGATCGAGCAAGAACTTGCGAACTTTTTTAGGCAGCGGGAACAGGCGATTGCAAACGTTCACGCTGTTGACGGTGCGATTCAAGCGACCCAGCACCTTGTCGCCAAGCTGAAGGCGGAAGTTGAGAAGGGTGAGGCACTCGCCAAGGCGGAAGCCGAGAAGGTTGTCGGTGAAGCGTCGGCAGACGTTGCGGCAGTTGCGAGCAAGGTCGTGAGTATCGCCGAGGCTGTAGAAAAAGCCGTCTAAACGTCTCCAGTACTGCTGCTCACAGGCTGGATGCTCCGAACAAAGACGCCCTGCTCTGCCAAAAACAGGGCAGGGCGTTCGTATTTACGGGGCGATTATGCTTCGTGAACTGTGGGAAAAGATCGTTGACCGTCTGATGCTGGGTGCGGCACTCCTAGTGCTCATCCTCCAGACGGTATTTATTGCTTGGTCATATGCCCGACGAAAGCTGAGGTAAAGAGTCATGGGAATCTCTGCCGTTCCGGTTAATACGACGGTCGTCCAAGACGTGGATAAAGCTAAGGCCGCGAAGGATGCCGCGATAGCGAAGTTTAATGCTGACCCAACCATTCAGGCTGCTGCTGCGGATTATCAGAAACGCAACGATGCCTACCACAAAGCGTCGGGGCGGACAGATAACTTGCGGCACAAAGGTGGACCCATCTCAAAGAGTGGGTCATACAAGTTGAAGGCCGGAGAACACGTTCTTACGGCGTCCGAAACAAAAAAGGTCAAGCAATCTCGGTTAGCGGCTGGGCTTAAATCGCTGGCGAGGAAATCATGAACTTCAATCTTGTTCCGAACATTAACCAGACGACAACGGTGCAAGCACTTGCAGACCAGTTGAAGATTCACACCAAGCTGCAAAGTTTCTTTAACGTTGGGCAAATTGACGGGCAGCCGATGCTTCGCATTGCGACGAACGTGAACCAGATGTTGCTCATTCGGCGCATGGCTTGGAAGTTCAATCGTGTGAATCTCGGGAACAACAACCCCGCAGTCAATCCGCATTTTATCATTTCGCAGCAAGGTTTCCAAGACCTCAAACACGCTGGTGCGACGTGTTTCACGCTCATTAACAGCACGACTCCGGGCGGACAACTGCCTGCGGGTGGTGCGGGCGTTGATTTGAATCCGGGCGTCTACCAGAATGGAAACGCCAAGGTCGTCTACGGCACGTTCAATGGCGGTAATGAGTATGGTCCTCAAGGGAACTGGCAGACGGCGGGCGTTATCTTTAACCCGACGAACGGACAAATCACCGTGCAGTTTCTTGACCCGCATCCATTTCAGACAGGGAATATCGGCACGACCATCTTCTTGATGCAGGGAATCGTGAATCCGGCCTTCAACAGTCAGTTCGTGTATAACCAACTGACTCAGTTGAGTGGTTGGGTAAACGGCTACTCGCTTGTTTCAATTCCTGACAACTTCCATATCGTATTGCAGGGCAACGGCGGGCAACAGAACACACTCAGTTCAATTTCAGCAAGCGGCGGAATCACAACTATTGTGCTTGGCTCGCCGAATCCGATTCAGTCATTTGCGTTCCTGTCTTCTTTTGGTGGGCAATACCCTCCGGCAAACGTTTCTGGTGCAGGGCTGCGACCGGGCGGCATCATGACGTTTTCTGGTGTCGGCACGAACACCGGGCTCAACGGTACAACCGTGACGCTGTTGACGGCAACTGCGACCGAGGTGACATTTGCAACTCCCACCGGCGTGACTATCATTCCCGGCAGCGACACAGGAAACATTTATGCGGCACCGTCTGGTGCTCCGGGTATCTGGAATCTTGGTTGGGTAGAAGCAGCCTCAGTTTTTGATATCAACAACCCGAGTTTTCCGCTGCCGACTACGCCGATTGAGGCATCTCACCGTATCGCCCCTGAGTATACATCAACAGGCGACAACACTTCAATATCCTGTGAGATTGATTACGGCAACGGCGTTGTCAAGTTTCGCCTGTCCCAACCCGTGAGCACATATCCGTTTGCTTATGCCGTCGTCTATCAGGCGAGGGCTCCTAAGTTTATCAACGGGCAATCAGTGTTCCAATGGCCTGATGACTTGAGTTGGGTAGTGTTTGAGATGTGTCTGTGGCAGGGGATGCGGTTTGCATACGGGGCAACAGCAGCGGAGACGCAAACGCAGATGCAGGTTGCTGCATTGGCACTGCAAAGTGCATTGGAGAGCGAAGACCGGGAGGCAAACGATATGGCGCTTACTCCCGAGTGGCAAATCATGCGATGACCCGAGAAAGCGGGCTGCTCATGAACGAGCGATTGGAGTACGCACGTAGCTGTATCGTTCGGATTCATCATCTCTGGTTTGATGAGACCGCTGAACCTGACCCGATAATAGAAATTGGGGCATTGTTTGATGCGGCCAGCACGCTGGCTCCATACGAATGCGTGCGGCATGTCCACGGATTGTGGTTGGCGTATCGCTCGTCAAGGCAAGAAGAGCGGCAATGTTACCTCGCTCGGTATCGGCTGGCGTTGTTCAGCGAAGGGCTACAGCGGCTGTATGAAGTCACGCAACAAGACTTTTTGCACCATGAGTGAGGGCAGGCGATGACCGGATTTTACTCTTATCTGTGGTTGCGGGCGGATGGAACCCCATACTATGCTGGGAAAGGAACGGGAAAACGGGCGTTCATCAGTAATGGTCATTGTATCCATCGCCCTAAAGAACGGGCGAGGATTTTGGTTTTTCCGATGATAAACGAAGTAGAAGCATTTGAATCCGAGATGGCGTTGATTGACTTGTTTGGGCGCACTGATATCGGCACCGGGTGTCTTCGAAACTTAACCGATGGGGGAGAAAATCCTCCGAGTTGGCGGGGTAAGAAACGGGGACCCCAGTCTGAAGACCATCGTCGGCGAAACAGTGAGGGGCATAAAGGAATCAATCTTGGGCACCCTAACTACGCCCGACAAGTGCAACTAGGCAACCAGTACGCAAAAGGCGTCAAGCACACTGCGGAGTGGAAAGCGATTCGCAGCGCTCAGCAAAAAGAGTGGTGGGCGAATAAGAGGGTAACTATATCATCACTTTAACGAACGGACACGTCCAAGGACCCAACGGGCTGATTGTGCCGAACGGGTCTGTGACGTTTCAGTTGAATGTTGACGCAACTATCATCGCTTCGCCGAATGGGTTCATTCCGGCGAACTTGGAAGTTTGTTTCCAGTTTGATAAGAACGGGAACCTTGTTCAACCTGCGACACTGTGGTCGAACGAAGAGTTGAATCCGCAGAACCAGAACGGGCTCGGGACGTATTATCTGGTTTGCTTCTACGACCAGAACGGGGCACGCATCAACAAGGTGCCCATGTGGTGGCAATTTACTGAAGCGAACGGGGCGACGGTTGATATCAGTGCGATGACGCCGTTTGCGTCTATAGGAGGCAACGTGATTTTCTATCCGACATCTATTCTCTTCCCGACGCCCGGACCCACCACCCTTGGCGGCGTCTTTTCAAACGCCGGATCACCGAGTGAATGGGTGCGTGCCATCAACACAAATGGCTCTGTCACGTTGTCGCAGCCCTCTTTCGCAGATATTAGTGGAACGATTTCACCGTCGCAGCTTCCGGCGTCAGGTGGTTCTGTTGTTTATAGCGGAACAGTAACAGCCCAAACAGCGTTGGTTGCTGGGCAGACGGGCGTCCTCGCTGGGCAGCTTCAATTGCTCGGTTCAACATTAGGAACGGCGACTATCACGGCTCCAGCAGTTGCAGGCACAGTGGCGAACCCGATTGTGTTTTCAAATTCCATCTCGCTGCCTTCCGGTGCATCAGCGACGATTCCCGGCGGCGTCCTAATCTCGGCGGGGAACATCTCAATAGCGGATACTTTAACAACTGCCGCACAACCGACTTTCAGGCTGACGGATTCAGAACTTACGCTTTCCTCGGCGGTTGCAACCATTGCCAGCGGCGGAAGCGTAGCGGCTGTGCGTGGAGCTACAACGCAAGCCGCAGGCGGAACAATTACAGCCGGATATCTCTACGGCGTGCAAGGAAAACTCATCCTTAAGGGAACCATTGATACGACTCAGGGGGAGTACCAAGCGGCGGTGTTGGCTCAACTGGACACTTCGGCAGCGGCGTACACAGCAGGCACGATTACAGCCCTGTGGGTTGACGCGGGTGCGGCGAGTACTCTATCTGCCGGTCAGTTTGATATGATCGACGTGACGAATTCCACGGGTGTGAATGCTCGGGGCGTTCTCAACTTCTTTGGGTCGGCAGAATACTTGCTCTGGCTGAATACGGACAACGCAGCGGTGGGGAGTTTCCTACGACCTACCACAACCGTCGCTTCAATGGTAGGCAGTATGGCAATTGAGTACTGGAATGGTAGTGCGATGGTGACCGGTTACCTGCCAATCTATTCTTCATAATAAGACTTTTCTTGCCATATGTGAGAAGCCCTCGGGCTCCTAAAACATGGCTAAGAAAGTATCCCAGAGCGACCCCGCTCTTGCTATAGAGTTTTGGGTCAGCGGGTTTTACACTCACCGCTCGCAGCTATTTGCCCCGTACAAGCCTATTGGTGTGAACGTAGTCAGCTTTCATGATCCTGTCATTGACGGGGCGAACATGGAAGATACGGATTTGCTTGAGTGGCAACGCCGCCCCGGATTCTCTGTTTTCTGCCCGCAACCGCTCGCTGATGGTGAAATCGTCAACCAGTTTTACTCCATGCGAAATTTGAATGGCGAGGTTATCGCCTTTGAGGACTCCACGCTGCGGCTCGCCACGTTCACGGATTCTGCAATCACCACGGTTATTGAAAAGACTACCACAGAGCAGGGATTCATTTCTTCCATTCAGAACATGGTGTACTTCTCGGATGGCGCAGCCGCTGACATGATGATGTGGGACTCGGCAGAACCCTTCTCTGCCATCAATCCCTTTGTGTGGGGGCTGACGGCTCCGACGCAAACGCCGACGATTTACAACCTCGGCATGTGGATGCCGGACACAGTTTTCTCTTCAAACCAGCCGGTATTGGACACCAATGGCAACATTGAGATAGCGTTCATCAACATCTCAGGACCCACATCGCAGACGCAAGCGTACACTATCTTTCAGGCGATTGGAATTATCGGGGCATACAACTACGACCGCCCGGGAGCATGGTTGGAAGACAATCACCCGGTTCCGAATCAGCACTACTACCAAGCTACCACACCGACCGGCACATACTCAAACTACGCGGCGTTCACTGGTTTCGGGTTTTCAATTCCAGCCAATGCTACGATTCTTGGTGTTGTTGCGAACATCACGAAAGAAGCTATTGCCGACAACCCGGCATCGTCCGCAACCGACTTCTCTGTGAAATTGCTTGTAGCGAATACGCCTGTTGGCGTTGACCACAAGAAAGCGGCGAATTGGCCGCAGGTTCAAGGTGTCGGCGAAATTGGCACAGGCTGGGGTACAGTCACGTACGGGTCTAGCACCGATACATGGGGCGAAGCCCTGACGCCCGCGATTGTGAATTCACCGGGCTTTGGCGTTGCGATTGCTGCGATGGCAGGAACTGGGGATTACGATGAGGTGAACGTTGCTCCGTATCCACCGACGATTCAAATTTACTATCAACTCGCGGCAGGACCGACTGGTTCTGGACAGACTGGATTGAATGAGCCCATCTGGAACACGGTCATCAATTCACCGACGCAAGATGGTACGGTCAGTTGGACGAACGTAGGTCCGATTCAGAGTTGGTTCCCAGTGACCGATTATCAACTTCCCGTCGTCGTTTTGGATACGAATGGCAACTTGCAAATTGCGACGACCTCAACGGTGCCCATCACTGAGTGGAATGACGCCATAGCTTATGCTATCGGGGCAGAAGTTACGTACGGCGGCTCATTCTGGATTGCAGTGACCGCTGGTACAAACGTTCCGCCATCCGCTCTGTACAACGTGGCTACCGTCGCGGGTACTGCAACCACGACTCGTCCGTACTGGGTGATGGTGCCCAGCCCGATTACTACGGGACCTACGGCTCCGACATGGAGCACGGTTATTGGTGGGCAGACCCCGGATGGGGATTATACATGGACGAACATCGGACCCGGAGCGTTGATTGAATCGTTCGGGACTTCATACGTGTACGGCTTCCGCACAATCTATGGACATATCACAACGTGCTCGCCTATCTCGGACAGCACCGGGGCGATTCTTGGACCCCAGAACGTCGGCGTCACAGCGTTTTCTATCACGGGTAATGTGGTCACGTTTACCGGTGTGAACAACTTCGTGCCCGGAAGTACCTTCACGGTGAACGGTCTTGATATCGGTCTTTATCTTAATGGTCAGACATTCATTGTGCTGGCGGCGGGGTTGAGTCCGACTTCGTTCTCTGCAACCTTCACATATCCTGACACGGGAAGTACGCCGGACACAGGTCAAACGACTCCGCTGATTGCGAAAGTCATAGGCGTCGGCACCAGTTCACCGCTGTGCAATGCGATTGTGACCATCACTGCCATCAGCGTAATGGCTAATATCGTGAGGATTTATAGCACGAACCTCTTCGCGCCCGGGCTCTATGTGACAGTCACGGGAGTGACAACGGCGACGTGGTTGAACAATTTGCAACTTCAAATCATCAACGTGGACCCGAACGGCACATGGTTTGAGGTGTATTACCAGACGCCTATCAACACGCCGCAGACGGCGGATACGGGCATAGCGACGTTCAACTCCGTGGAAATCTATCGCGTGAGCGATGGCGGCGGCATCTATCTTTTTGCTGGAGCGGTCACGAATCCGGGGATATCATCCTTCTGGACTTATTATGATTTTACGACGGATTCAGACCTGAACATTCTTGCGATTGCGCCGCAGAGTCATTTGAATGACCCGCCGCCGGGTGCTCCGGGGTCAACAATCAACACGCCAATTGGAACGGTTACGGCGTATTGGCAGGGTCGGCTCTGGATGGCAGTTGGGAACTTTGTGTACTTTGACGCCGGTCCCGACTGCGTGAACGGAGACCCGCATTCAAGTTGGCCTCCAGCGAATCGCTTTGAATTCGTAGGTCCCGCGCTGAATCTCGTTCCGACGCCAGACGGCGTTGGCTTGCTTGTGTGCTTGGCTGATCGGTACAATGCGATTCTGGGCGGACCCGAGACCATCAGCTTCTATCCTACGGATGCACTCAGCAACTTTGGAATTTCAAACCCGAACGCCGTCTTTCGTGATAAGAGCCTCATTGGGCAGTTTACGACGCAGCGGCAGTACATTGAGTTGAGTACTGGTGAGCAGGAAATCGGCGAGCATATCGCAGACTATCTCTCAGCGAATTTCGTCGCGGCGGGCACCTATGCGACCCTGCATCGTGATGGGTTGGATGTCGGGGTATTCTTGAGCAATGGTGTAGACCGAGTTGAGCGGTTCGGAAGCACCATTCAAGCATGGAGCGTTCCAGCGTTCCCGATTAACGGAGCAGGGGCATTGCGGTCCATTGAAACTTCAGTCGGTGTCTACAGTTTGATGCTGGCATCGCCGAACGCCGGGAATTCCGTGACAGGGCAACTTACGAATCCGCAGTCCGGGGCAAGTATCGGAACGGGAACCGCATGGGCGAATCCGGGTAACATCACAGCCGGGAACCCGACAGACTATGCGACTGTAACTTTGTCGGGCGGACCCGCACAGACTTTGGCGGCGTCGGACTATCCTTTGAATCTCCCAGTGGGCGCGGTGATTTCTGGGGTAGAGATAGATATCACCGGAAAAACCTTCTATACTGGGGCATATGGAATGGTCGGCGTTGAATTTGATGGGAAGTCTGGCTATGTGTACACCGCTAACACGTTCAACGGCGGGCAGGCAGGCGGTACTTCTGTGGAGTTCTGGTTTTTGACTGATACGACTACGGGCGGTTTCTTTGTGACCGCAGGTCCAATTCAACAGGCGAGTGAGGAAGACACGGGTCTGACCTTTGCCATATGGATGAATCCTACCGGAACGATTCAAACCGGATTTTACGGCACGCCGTCAAATCAGTTTTCAACTGCAACACCGTTGGCTTACAATGACAACAAACTGCATCAGTGCGTGGTGACCGTGGATGGCGGCACCGGGTCAACCGTTATCTATATTGATGGGGCGGCAGTGTCTACGACTGCTTTGACCAATGCTGCCTATTCTCTGCAATACTGGAGAGTCGCACAAGGGCCGATATGGCTCTCTGGTGGATGGCCGACGAATATCTCATTCTTCATAGACTCGTTTATCTCGCACTTTTCTTTTTGGGATGCCGCAACGCTAACCTCGGGGCAAGTCGCTGCTCACTATGCGGCTCAAGCCGTAAGTCAAGCGCACTACGAAACTGTGGTCACTGCCGATAGTCCAACGTCTTTCTGGTACATGACAGAGACCAGCGGAACGACGATGACTGATTCCGTGGACTCAGATAACGGGACGTATACATTCTACGTGCCGTACAACTCTGATGGCAGCAACACCGTGACTAGTCACCCATTTGGTGGTCCTTTTATCTTTCAGGTCACCTCAACGGCGCAAGGCATCAGTGTGGGCGACACAGGGTTGTTGCTTCTTGTGATAGACCCAGCAGCCCATGGTGGTCCTCCGACATCTACAACCATCACCAGTGTGACGGACTCGTTGGGCAATCATTGGACTGCGGTCATGCCTCCGTTTGATTTTACGGGTTTGGGGAGAACGTTTTTGCAGCAAGTGTGGTCTGCTCCGATGGGAACCGCAGTTGCACCAGCGGGCACATTTAATATCACGTTTACTACGAGCAGCACTGACTCTCGTATTCTGGGGGCGAACTTCGTCAACTTTAGCGGCTTGCAGGCGTTTGACCAAATCAATACAAACTCGGGAACTGCCGTCTCGTGGACGACCGGGGCAATTACGATTGGGCAACCCGAGCAATTGTTCTCTATGACGGCGACGGCTTCAACCTTTCCGTACGACCTTGCTGGTAGCCCGTTTGCGATGGGACAACAAGTAGCAAACAATCTCGGAGCTTCAACTGCGTTGAATTGCTATACCGGGACGGCTCAAGCGGCAGGCGCATACAATGATGAGTGGGCAAACGGCTCGTCTCTGCCCTTTGCTTCGGCTTTATTCAGCTACAAGATTTCGGCAACAGGATTCACGCTCGGGGTGAATGGGGCACCGCCGCCAACCATCACGTTATCGGTGAAGCCGCTTAATCCAGTAGCTGGGGCGACGACCCATACTTTCACTCTGCCGAACGGGGCAAATGCGACACGGATTCTTGGCGGCAATCTTGACTTGTGGGGAATGCCGTGGAACGTTCCTACTCTTCTGAATAATCCGGCGTTCGGGTTCGGAATTTTCAGTGCGGTGTCAGGTGGAATTCCGGTTGAAATTTCTATCTCAGAGGCTCAGGTTAGAATCTACTACGGCGGGACTTATCTGCTTGCCCGAGACGTTAACTCGTGGGGAGATAACGGAGTGTTCGGCGAGAACAACGGGACACCGTATTCATCTTGCTACATCACAGTCGGGTCAATCACGTTATCGCAACCCGGGGCTATCATGTTTCCGCTGCAACACGTTGTTGGATATTTTGACGCTGTGGGTACACTCAATGATGGGGCGGCATCAGTTCCGACGATTTGGATTTTGCCGAACGAAATTAGCGACACAAAGGGTGTTGGTTTTATTGAGTTGCCGGAAGTCCGACCGGAACCGCCAGAAGGCCAGACAGAGCCTTCAGCGTCATTGTTGGCGCTGCGATGGCCGGTGAACATGATGAACAGCAGTCGTGCTTCTCAATACATTCATCACTTGCAAGTGAAGATTCAGTTTGAGCCGGAGAATGCCCCGAATACCATAAAAGCCTTGGCGTTCAAAGAGGATCAAATCTGATGAATAAACAGGATTCAGAGATAACAATTTTCCCGGGTGCGATTCCGAAGACGCCGATTATCTGGCCTGCGAATTCGCACAAGGCAAACCAGATTCAGCAGACCAAGGGGTCTGCGAAGCCGCAGGCGTCCTTTGTGCTGCCGACGACACAGCCAAACCAGTCCAGCGTAGCGCCTCGCACGACGCCCGCACACGTGTCGCATGTCCGAGTGCTGTCTCGGTCAAATGGAACCCAAAAGAACATCACGGTGCAATTTGCTCATCCCTCAGGGGACCCGTACTTTGCCAGTGCGAACGTGTACCTCAAGCGGGCAGGGCAGCAGCCGACTCTCGTAGCAGGCGGGGCGAAGTCGCCGCTGACATTCACTGTGAATAACAACAACGCTCCGCACTCAATTTATGTCACCTCGGTCGGAAACTGGGGCGAGACTGACGTTCTGACGAGTCCCTCGCATCCTGTTAAGTTGTCGTAAGTAGTTGACTTTTTGCGCCTTAAGTGAGGGGAGCCCCATGGACGGGGTTTTATGGGAGGAGCAGCGTATGAGCATGAGCAAATTCAGGTTAGCCGAAGCAAAGGACGCAGAGAGTTTCGCAAAGTGGGTTACGGAGAACCCGCAGATATCGCCGGAAGATTTGGAAGCGGGCAAGAAAAAGAATAACCCCACCGTGGTGTTCTTTGCTGTAGAAGATGAGACGGGTAAAGTGGTTTGTTTTGCTCCGTTCTACGCTCAGATGACGCTCGCTTATTTGGGATTTAATCCTGACTCCGATGCGGCAGAGCGGAAGGAAGCCCTGACGTGGATGCTAAACGGTGCCATGGCGTGGGCTGTGCAGTACAACGTTCATGAGATTACGACGGTGAGCCAGGAACACTATCCCGTCGCTCGGTGGGCACTCAACAACGGTTTTGAATTAGAGCCTCGGCAGTTGTTGAAGTTTGATATCAACCGGGTTTTGGCAGAAGAGGCATTAACGAAGGGCAAATAATATGTGCTCTAGTGGCGACAGTACCGCAGCGGGTCTTGAAAAAACGCAAGCCGCAAACTCGTCCGTATTCTTTCAGGACTACCAAACGAGTTTTGCTGAGCAAGAGAACATCGCTAATGAGTTGGCGGTGCGAATGCAATACATGGCGTCAAACCCAATGGGTTTGCCTCCGCAGGAATTGGCGAGCTTGACGACTTCAAACAACGAGCAAACTGCGACGATGGCAAAACAGGCAATCGGCGCTGCTGGGGCGTATGCGGCATCTCACGGCGGGGCAGGCGACGTGGGCGGCGGCGGCGTGGCTCAGTTGGCGGGTCAAATTGGGACCGCAGCAGAAGCCGAAAGAGCGGCAGGGACGAGACAGATAGGTACACTCAACGCTCAGACGAAACAAGCGAACATGTGGGCTGCTCTCGGTGGGCTTGGTTCAGCGGGATCAACGTTCGGCGGTATGAGTGAAACTGCTGCCGGGGGTTCAGTGAACGCAGCGAATGCTTCCGTGAACGCAGGCAAGTTGCTTTTGGCGAGCCAGCAAGCTGGATGGGCTGATGTTGGTGGTATGATGTCTGCTGCCGGGTCGCTGATGACCGGTATCGGCGGTCTCGGTGGTTAGTGGCGGTGTCAAAAACGTATAAGGTATAACGACATGGCAGATATCAAGAACGGCTACAGCAAACTGAACGCAGCACTCATCAAGCTGAGCGATGAGTCCGGCGTGAAAAGGTCTCTGACCGTCCCCTACGTTAAGGGGCAGGAGACCGGTGACCATCTACAGGCGGTCGGCAAGGCGGCGACTCAGGTCGGCGGTTTTGCCAAAAACGTAATGATGTCTGCTCACAGTCACGAAGGCGGAAAAGGTTATGGTTCCGGTGACGGTCAAACTGTGGGGCATCCGGCGGACAAGTTGCGGAGCGTGATTATCCCGAAGGATGACGAGAACGCCAAGGCTGTGATTGTTGCGGCTCAGAAATTGTTGAATGATCTTGAGTCAGTGACTCCGAAGAACGAACAGTCTCATGTACAGGTAGCGAAGAATCAATTAGCCGTAGTAAAAAAGACGAACGGCGAAGGCATGAACCTTTTGGACTTTGATGCGTTCATGATAAACTTATTTTTCAAGCCGATGCAAGCATTGGCGCGGGCTCATGCTCGGGTTCACCCCAGTGGGAATCCGTTGAGACACCAGCCCGCTCGTGAGACGATGCAACAGCCACAAGCGGCTGTTCAACCCGGGCAACCGGCTCCTGAAGCTCCGGCAGCCCCGCAAGCCGCTGGACAGGCTCCTGCGGCAGCCGAACCGGGGGCTGCTCCAGAAGCTGCTCCTGAGGCTCAGCAAGCGTAAAGGATTAGGACAATGACGATAGGCAACAATGACCCAAATGCTGCTCCGGTGCAATCTGATGCCGCTGCTGATGCTCCCGCTGCTACGCTCACACCGGGCACTGATGTCCCCGTGACTCCAGAGCAAAACATAACGAGCAATCCTCCTCCGAACATTCAGATGGCTCCGGCGTACACGCCGGGGTCTAGTCCTTCATCGGCTACGACTCAACAGGTTCCGGCTGGTAAAGATTCGGCGATTACTCCGAACACGCCCCACTCAAAACTCCTCGGAATCATCCACGGAATTGCTCAGGGGCTTCAGACGATGGGCGTTGCGACCAGTGCGGCGGGCGAGGCACTCGCTACGCACGGCGAACGTGGAGGTGCCGGAGAAGTTGAACAGTACTTTGCTTCGCAGAGACAACAGAAGATTGCAGCCCAGCAAGCGGCGGATATTCACCGCGATGCTAAACTGCGTCAGGATTTAATGACTGAGCAGATAGCCGAAGTGCATATGAGTAATTACCAAAATCTGGCGATGCTTCATGATAATACGCTTTTGAAACATTCTCAAGCGGAAGAAGCGGAAGAAACCGCTAAGCAAGCGAAAATGAAGACTCAAAAAGAAGCCACAGAGCAGTGGCAGAGCGGCGGTGGAGATGCGCCGGGTTTTACGCACAACGACCAAGATGTCGCTGTTCCAATTGAGCAGGCGGGCGCTGGTGCTGCGACTCCTCAGGCGGGCGGTGCTGCCGCTCCTTCTGGTGAGGCTCCTTCTGGTGCCGCTCCTCAAGGAGCCGCTGGCAGGCCCGACCCTTGGCAAGGTGCCGCTGTTCCGACTGGCGCTGCTCCACCTCCGGCTGCTGCACCTCCCACGGCGGGCGTTACGGCGGTTCCTCCTGCTCCCGGCGCGGTTTCAGCGGCACCTACAGCGGCGGCTCCCGCAGGCGGACCTCCAGCAATGCCGCAAGGTTTGAACCCGATTCGCCAGGCAGCGTGGAATCACCTCAATGATGCAGCGGCTACGCTGGGTGAGGATAATCCAGTAATTCAGAGTGCCCGAGCGAGTTTCACCGGCGCTGGAAATCCATTCGCCGCGATGAAACGAATAGACAGCGCATTGGCATCACGCAAAGAGACGACTGAGACGGCGACGAAGGAGCAGGCACTGCAAACGGCTAAACAGACTAATGCTCAAGCTGCCATTAAAACAGAACAAGAGACGATAGCAAACGATGCCTATATGCGCAACGTGCCGAAAAATGCAGCCGGGCAGCCCACTCAGGATTTTGCTACGTGGCAGGCGGCTCAAACGGAATCGCTTAAACAGCGTATTGAGGAAGGTGACCCGACACCAATCGGCGAGATGTTGGCACAAGGATTTAGTTCGCCTGCACAAGTCATCAGTTCGCGGCAAATGTCAAAACCGTTCTATTCTGATGTTTTGAAGGCGGCAAATGCATACTCTCTTGCTCACTATGGTCACCCGTATGCTATGGCGGCTGCCGAACAGCAGTATAAGTACGTTACGGAATTTAATGACCCGAATGGCAAGACGCAGCAGAACATTCAAGGTGCGAATACATTCCTTGAGCACTCTGGTGACCTCATTACCGCGACCGAGGGCTTCCGCACTACGAATGCGAAAATCGTCAACACGCCGTTGAATAAGATTCGTGACCAGTTTGGTGATGCAACTTACACTGCAATGGCTGCGGCGATTAACCCGGTTAAGACTGAGTACCAGAACGCACTCGCTGCGGGATTTGCCGTGCAAGCGGCTGACGCAGACGCGGCGGCGACTTTGTTGAGCACGTCATCTACTCTGGCTCAAATTGAAGCCGCAGTGAAAACGATGAGTCATACCGTTGTCCGGCGTATGTCTAACGTTGACCAAGGGTATCGCACTCACACAGGCGTGCACTACCCGAACATGGTCACACCCGAAGCCCACAAATCCGTGGATAAAATCGGCGGCGATGTTCCTGCTATTCTTGGCGACATGCAGACGGGTGGAACTTTCTATGGTCCGACACAACCTGTAAATCCGGGTGCGACTGGTGGTGCGAATCCACCTCCTCCGAAACTGAATCCGAATCGTCCTAAGGGAGCGGTTGGCACTGGACCCGGGTCTGATGGGAAGATGTACTATCATGACATCACGGGAAAAATTTTGGGACCTGCTCCTGAGACTAATCCGTAAGGGGGTTTGAAATGGCCGACGACCAGACAACAGCCCCTGCATATACACCACCACCGGGCGTGACGATTGATATGAGCAAGTCCGTGCCTCTTCCGCCGGAGCAGTCTGCCCAGTCTGACCAGCCGTACACACCTCCACCCGGTGTCACAATTGATATGAGTAAGTCTGTGCCTCTCCCGGGCGTAGACCAAAGTCAGAAGGCTATTCTTCCCGAAACTCGTAGTCCTTCGGTTCCGATGACAACTAGTCCCGGTGCCGCTGTAGCTGCTGTGTCTCGTTTTCTTGATGACCAGAAGGCAAGTGGCGGTGCGATGGGAGCGTTGCAGCGATATACGCAAGCGCACGCCAATCACTCTCAAATTCTCAGCGCCGTTGTAGACCTGAATGAGAAACTGAAGAAGATAGGATTGAATGAGTTTGCTGATGCCCTAACCCGGGGTATCTCAACGGCGTTAATAACAGGCGGTGGGGGGATTAGTCCTGATTCAATTCCTTCATTACCTAAAGCCGCACCAGAAGCGGCACCAGAAGCGACCCCAGTAGAGGCTTCACCAAGTCTCAAGGTGAATCCCTTTGTTAGTCCTACGGAGTCTCGTGTGACTCAGGAGGCAGGAAAGTTTGGTTTGCCTGAAGGAAGTGCGGCGGCTGGAACGCGTGCTCCGGCTCAGCGGATGACAATTGAACCGCCAACAACTACGTCTACAACTGCACCGCCGCCCGAAGGGCGTTTGGTCATGACGCCTGAGGAGTTGGCGAGTCACAAGCAAATTCAGCAGGTTGCGGCGCAGCGGGCGAGCGAGCAAGGGATGCGTTCGGCTGCGGAGATGCCTCGTATGGGTGCGGTTCCGGGTGAAGAGGGTGGTGGTGCGGTTACGACGACTACGACACCGGGGCGCGTAGTTCCCGGGAAAGAATTCCTAACGACCTATGCCGACAATCCGGGTCTGGCGAACCTGCCTTCAACTGAGCAGACCGCTCTTGAGGATTTGATTCGTCCGAACGTCAAAGCTGGAAAATTGTACGGCACGAATGTGAACTGGAATAAAACCTTGCAGGATTTTGATAAACTGGGTGAAGAGGGACAGAAAGCAAAGTTTGCAAATCCTAAAGCGGTGCGTGAAGGATTGCGGCGATCAGCAGCAGTTGAATCAGTCAAGGATACAATTTTTGGTCACTCTGTTCTTGGTAGGACGATTCGGATACTCGGGGCTGAAGAAATTTATCGGTCTTTCTTTGGACGATGATTGAAGTTTTAGTGTCCACCGCAACGCAGGTCCCAAATAAACCCAGCAACAAGCCATATCGCCGATTAAAGCAGCGAAGCGTCCACCAGATGAAAAAGATAAAAAACAAAGCTGACGCCATTGTCGTCTCCTACTGATCGGCACAAACGCCTGAAATCCACCCTCGCACGGCACTTGGGACATCCTGCCCTATACCGATGGACAGTCGTCCATAATACGCTCCATTTGCATCTACGATGACGGGCGGGTCTGCTGAGTACCGATTGCAGGGGCTGTAATCCCCATAACGTCCGCCGTAGACGCCGTAGCGATTGAAAATGCTGTTGTCTTCATATTTACTGCCGTTAGGTCCGTACCGATTCAGCACAGAGTCCTCGGCGTACTCGGAGCAACTCAAGCAACCGAGATATGTCTTGTGGTCATCCCCACCGAAAATCATAATCTTCTGGCCTGCGGGGGCGGTGACTACTTGACCAAACGTCGGGGTGCACGCCAGTCCGACGAGCACCACCAACCCTGCGAAAAAGGTTTTCATGTTTGTTGCCTCCATGCTCAGAGTATGGCTCCAGCCGGGTTAGGCGTCAATAGTACTAAAGTTCTACGCTGAGAATCGCAACCTCGGGACCGTCATCAGTAGGGTCCAGAACAGTCTTGCGAAGGTGCAGCACCAAGTCCATGCCTTCCTTCCCGGGCAGCAGGAGCAAGGCTTTCAGCACCATCCGGTACTCCTCGTGGTTCAATGCCAGCTTAAACGTCATTTTCCCTCCTCATCAAACACCGCAACCTTCAGGTCAAGCAGAAACTTGATATCGTCCGGCGTCAGTTCGTCCCACCGTCCGTGAAAGCCTTCAGGCAGTGCGCCAACATGGTCCGTATCGTCAATGTACCTTAGTCTGTGGGGACGCGATGGCGCGGGGATGGGAATACGCTGGAGTCCCAGCCGTTCAAGCCAATCCTTCAGTTCAGGTCCCGGTTTCTCGGGGATAAAATCATCCATTTCGTCGTCGTTGCCTGACCAGAAATTGTACATGGATTTTCCTCCTGATGAAATTGGCGGCGAGGTATAGTAGCGCCGAGAACGCCATGCTGAGTGCGAACACAAAAAAGACGAAGAATGCCAGCCAGATACCGAGGACGCCAAGTGCTAGACCCGCGATGCCGTTGACGACTGTTTCCATGTCTTATCTCCACGTCCCCCATTCTAGGCAGAACGCTCCCCGATGTCTATAGTACGAAAGTACTGAATTAAGACTAAAATCGCCATAAGTGAGAGAGGAAAAACGCCTTGGAACGGTCACCGTGCTGTCCCACGTGTTTGTCAAAATATGAGGACGTGCATGGTCCGTGCGGGGCAACCGACCCTCGGCGCTGCGAGGATATATGGCACCGGGGTTCCCAGTACGACCCGAACAAACTTGATTTAAGCGACGAGGATATGGAATTCTTGAAAGACCTGCGCGTGACCCTCTGATGATAACTCCTGCACATCATGACTTCCATATGGTTTACAAGTTTTTGGAAATGACCGGCTACGCTGCGGCGGGGCTGAGTGCAATCGGTTTGGCTGCGAGGTGGGTTATGTCACATATTTGGGCGGCAATCAAACGGTTTGAAGCAGCGACGGCATCACTGGCAGACGTAGCGAACATCAACACGAACGTCAAAGCGATTCTGGAGAACCATTTGCCGCACATTCAAACCGAGGTTGCGGAGACGAAGCAGCAATTCGCCACTGTTTGTAGCGACATCAACGGGCTGAAAACTGGCGTATCGGATTTGAACAAAGCTGTGATTGTACTGGACACGAAGCAGGAAACTACTCAGCACTCTCTTGAGAAGCTGGGGACTCTGTTTGTTCAGCACTTGGATAAATCTTCGGGTAAAGAGTAACGCCCCAGAATTTTCGCTGCTCGGCTGGACCGTTTGGAATAACCCGTAAGGCGGTCGGGTCCGCTGTTACGATGAACCGCCGCCCACTCGGGAAGTTCACTTCCACTGTGATGTTGTCGCCCTTCTTGGTAATCGTTCCGCAGTAGTGGGCAGCCGCGCCGGTTAGAATTTCCACGAAGTCGCCGATGCAGAGTCTTAGCCGAGAGGTTATCGGTTGGGCGGCAATGAGACGTTGAACCTCAAGATTTGGCATGGTCACCGCTCGGACAAATTCTCCCGTACTGTCATAAACCGCCGACAACTCGGAGATTCCTCGTACGGCGGTCAATCGGATGCTTCGGTTATCTTTGGCGTCCCAGCCAAGGCAGCGAGCGAAGATGTAGCCGAACTTGAGATTCCCTTCAGCGGTCGTGGGGATGAAAATCTGGGCAGGTTTATCGTCAAAGATGTGCTCGTACTTGGTTTCAGGCACGGTCAGGGTTGCGAGAATTGGGCGAATCCGGTCAATGGACTGCTTGGAACTGACGGGCAGAAAATCGGTATCCTGCAATTCAAACATCATCCATGGAGTATTACGCAGCGCACTAACGGTGCCGAAAGATAGTACGGACGAGTTTTCGGGTGGGGCATTCTTGGCGTTTTGCGCAGGCGGCGCGGTGAAGCGGCGGGTTCGTATCCGCCGGGCACGAGCAAGATGTCGTTTGTCAAGTCCCTCGCCGGTTCGAGAGGTTTGATGGGTGAGACTGCGGAGATAAGCACCGACAGCGGCGGCATTCACATCCTTGGATGCAAGCAAGGTGGCAATTGTTGGTCGGAAGATTTTGCGAATCGCGGGCACTGGCGCACCGACCGCCTTGGCGACTGCCGCATAATTTTGTGTGTCGGCATACTTCGTAATCATGAACGCGAGACTGCCGTACTGGGTATCCTCTAATCCCGCCGCGTGGAGAATCGGGAATAAGATATCAACGCCGGGGTGGGCTCCGAGCACGATGCGGGCACCGAGGGCTTGTTCAATGACACGAAGAGCCTGCCACACTCGGGTTTGAACCTGTCCGTAAACGGCAGCGAGAAAGTTTTGCGACTTCCCGAGGACGTAGTATTCAATGAACCGTTCCTGAAAATCTACACGGAGCGAAGCCAGAAGCGGAAAGAGTCGGTCGGGGCACTCTCGGGCGAAGGTCTTGAAGTCAAGGGCACTGGTTTGGTCCGGCGAGGTTTCAACGGAAAGGCAAGGGTCTTCAGTATCTCCACGGTCGCATGCTTGAGAACTGGCCGCATTTGAGATATGCGTCCAATAAGTTTCCACACCATCAGCGTGTTCAGGAACCATCAGCATTTGCACATAGTACCATCGTACTACTCCGAAGTCAAGTACTTTCAGTCAGTGTCCATTTTTTGAACCTCAGACCAGTTGGCAAGGAAATCGTTTTTCGGTATTCTGTGGGTGTTAAAGCGAGTTACAAACTGGGGGGCTACAATGGAAACAATAGTGACTCCGACGAGTGGGGTAAAGATGGGGCGGGCTCTTTGGTATCTGCAACCTCGGGAAAGAGTTGCTCAACGGTTAGCGGTTCTGAAGGTGTGGGAGAGACTTCCGAGCGAGCTATAGGTTTTGTCTGAATGACGCCATCCCCTCCGCATAGACTGCAATCAGGCTTCGTGGCGTTCAATCCCGTCTCTTCTGACATCGTAAGCCCTCCATAGGACAGCACCTTGCTCGTCAAACTCTTCGGTCGGCTCCAGTTTGATTTTCGGTAGCTGAACGGGAAACAATCGTGATAGAACCAAGTCAAGGATTTTCATGGGTACACTCTCATTCTGTGGAGTCCTCGGGCGTCGAGTTTCGACATCCCGGGGATATCATCAAAATAGTTTGGGCACCATTCCTCGTAGTAGTACAGGTAGAGCCCATAGCACCGAGCGCTGGGAACGGCTTCTCGGATGCGCTGGTAGATGCCTTCAACTGTGTAGCCCGAGGCAACGCAATCATCAACGATGACGTATCGCAGCTTGTGCGAAAGGTTTCCTTCAACGCGACAATAACTATGGCAGGATTCATCTTTTTTGCGTACCGCTGTTACTGTCTTGTTCATGACGAACGCTAGGACGGGGGCAAATAGCGCACCGCTGAGTCCGCTGAAAGCGAAAGAATCAAATGGCACATTTTTAAGGTGGAATTGGGCACTGCTCAATTTCCCTGCAAGGTGTGTTGGGTCTAAGACAGCGTGCAGATAGGTAGACCTGATGGTTGGACCCATGGACTGTTGCAGTCGTTCAACGGCTCCGATATCGTAGTACGCCATTTTCGGGGCGTTCTGAAGAGTTGCCTCTGCCTCGGGGTTAGACATCAACCCCGGGGCGTTTGCAGAGGCTGCGTAGTCTTTCACGGCTTGTGTAGCAGGGTCGTTCACGGCTACTCCTCCTCGGCTTCAGCCTTTTCCTTCTGTTCGCGTGCTCCTATCATTTGGTGTTGCCTCCTAATGTGATGATGGCAGAAGTGGGGTCCCAAAGTCAAGGGTACTAAAGTACTAGACTTCGGTTCTGATACGTGCTATAGTCAGGGGTATGAAAACACCAATTATGCTTAATCGTATTAAGGCACTGCGGCGGCAGGGATTGTCGGGTGCAGCAATCGGAAGGCGACTGGGCGTCACCAAACAGGCTATCTCTTATCGCTTGCGGTACAAACCATTGATAGAACACCCCGCATGGGCAGGTGACTGCAACTGGCTTTTTCACCAGTATAAGCGAAAAGCCATTCAGCGAAGCTATCGCTGGGCATTGTCTTTGAAAACCTTCACACGGCTGATTCACTCCCCATGCCATTACTGCAAAGCGGATGGGACCAACCATTACGGAAATCTGCGGTACAATGGTGTTGATAGGAAAGAAAACACTCAAGGCTACCTCCCAGCTAATGTAGTGCCATGTTGCGGTCGTTGCAATCGGATGAAGGGGACACTCTCTTATTCTGAGTTTTTGCAGCACGTTAAGAGAATCAGCCGCTTTTTGGCTTGACACGGGGCGGGGTTCTGGGTATACTGGCGGGGAAGAGTCAAGTAGAGTTGCGGTTGTGGCGTTCCGCTCCGAATAGGCGAAAACATAAATGCCACAAAGGCAAAAGTGCTGATGTTCCCAATGCGACAGACACGCTCAGCGATGCCTGCCACACTGGCTGCGTAAGCACACGAACGGGGCGGGGGACGCACCGAGCAACGGCAGAGGGCGTTGCGCTCGCTCTTAATTTTCAAGTGTGATTGTCCGGCGGTTAAAGTCAATAATCATGCGTCCATAATCCCGAGCAAAGTAGGACAGCGGAAGCAAGTTGCAATCAAAGTGTTTGACTTCCATAATCACAACCGTGGAGCACGCCGCCGGGGTAATGCAGACCGTTCCAGTAGTCTCAAGAGCGGGTTGTTCTCCTCCGATACCCGAAACGGTCATGGGGCGACCCTTACCGCTTTTTGGAAACGACTCGTGGACAATTGTAGACCCTGTACCCGTATCAACAGTGAAGTTCATGGTCTTGCCGTTCACGGTTGCCTGTACAACCATCATTCCTTCGTCATCAACGACGTAGGGGATGGTCACAGACTGGGCGGATGCCGCCGATGCCATCAGGAGAAACAGCAGGGCGAGGTATTTCATTCGGCACCTCGGGCTGCTTCAATCAGCAGCAGCTTTGAGATTTCGGCATCACCGATGCCGTAAAAGTCCTTCAGGGACTGACGAAGGTCGGCAATAGCCTTCGTCGCTCCTGCGATGGTAGCTTCGTGCTTTTCAAAGTAGCGGATTGCCCAGCGGGCATCTTCTCGGGAGACGATGCCGACCCGAAAAATCTCGCCGTCCTTCAGGATGTCAAACCCGACCTCGCCATGCTTGATCGTGTAGGTGCTCACTTGTGGTGCCTCCATGAAAAGAGTTGGTCTATCATTGAATAGATGGGTGCGACGTACAGCAGCACCGTATATAGGAATTGGTCTAGGAACGTCATGGTCGCATCGCCAATCCAAGTATACCCATCTGATAACCTCGGGAGTATTCTTGTACGTATTCAGGCTCAGTTGCAAATGAGACGAAGGAATACTCGCTGCGGACGCCGATTTGTCGGTCAAGGTGACCCGCTCGGTATCCATCTTTGTACGCTTGCGATGTGATTCGTCTGATTCGGTTCATTGTCTTATCCTCCATGACCCAATTATCACTTTTCGCCCGAAACCCGTCAATAGTACGAAGGTACTGATTTGGAGTGCCTAGACCCTAGGGTTTTGGGGAGGAAACCAGCCGTACAGCGACGTAGGTTACGCCAGCGTGGGTATACCCTAGCCGGTCGGCTGCGGCTTGGGAGAGGTCTAGGAGCCTGCCTAGATGCTGTGC
>Ga0187858_10000926_pt1 | contig 34406 bp, 37 predicted proteins | sample June2016WEW_8_15_FD_133015 | JGI IMG/M metagenome (GOLD analysis project Ga0187858, IMG submission 133015) | Peatland microbial communities from SPRUCE experiment site at the Marcell Experimental Forest, Minnesota, USA - June2016WEW_8_150 | ecosystem: Environmental > Terrestrial > Soil >...
ATGCCGAGCTCGATGCCGAGCTCGATGCCGAGCTCCATGCCGTCGTCCCCGGCTCCGGCGCCAGCTCCCAGCGGCAGCAGCGCGCCGCCGGGCGGACCCTGGTAAAGGGCGGGCCACGCGGGGCGGCCGGGACATCGAGCCCGGCCGCCCCGGTGTCTGCACGCAGGACCGCCGGCCCTTCGGCCGGCGCCGAACCTTACGAATCCGTGACGTATTCCGTGAGAGCCGGCAATGCTGGGTGATCCGGTTACCGTGGCGACTGTGCGCGTGAAGTGACTGGCGGCCGAGGGGACGGGATAGTGAGGGACCCCGATGCTCAGTAACCTGGATCCGCCCGGCCGGATCATGGTCGTGGATGATGACGAGACCCTGGCCGACGTGGTCGGCCGGTACCTGTGCCGGGACGGTCATCAGGTCGTCTGCGCGCACGACGGCTACGCGGCGCTGCGCCGGATCGCGGAAGAGCCGCCGGACCTGGTGATACTCGACCTGATGCTGCCGGGCATGAGCGGCCTGGAAGTATGCAGGCGGCTGCGCGAGCACTGGCCGATCCCGGTCGTGATGCTCACCGCCCTGGGCGAGGAAACCGACCGGGTCGTGGGCTTCGAGACCGGCGCCGATGACTACGTGACGAAGCCGTTCAGCCCGCGCGAGCTCACCATGCGGGTCAGGTCCGTGCTGCGCCGGGCCAGGGGCACCGGGCTGCAGGGGGTCCCCTCCCTCGGCGTGCTGGGCGACGGCGACCTCGCGGTTGACCTCGGCGCCCACGAGGCCCGGCTCAAGGCTGAGCTGGTGGCCCTGACCGCCCGCGAATATGACCTGCTGGTATTCCTGATGCGTCACCCGCGCCAGGCATTCACCCGCGAGGAACTGCTGGATCAGGTGTGGAACTGGTCGTTCGGCGACACCTCGACCGTCACTGTGCACGTGCGCAGGCTCCGGGAGAAACTCGAGGCCGATCCGGCTCAGCCACGTCGGATCGCCACGGTCTGGGGCGTCGGCTACCGGTATGAACCGGGAGAGTCATGATCTCGGCGTCGAATCTGTGGATGTTCAGCTACACCGTTGCCGCGATCGCGGTGGCGGTATCGCTGGTCGGGCTGCTGGCCCTGCGGCTGCTCGCGGCCCGCTCGGTCGGCGCGATCCTGGCCGTTGTCTCGGCCGTCACGATCGCCGCGACGCTGGCCGGCGTCGTGGTCATCGCCAGGGAGATGTTCATCTCCCAGAGTGATCTCAGCGTGGTGATGACGGTCGTCGTCATCGCGGGCATCGCGGGCTTCGCCGTCTCGCTCCTGGTCGGCCGCCGCGTGTCAGCGGCCAGCCGCCTGCTGCTGGATGCCGTGCAGGAGGTGGGCCGCACCGGGGCCTACCGGCCGCCGGCCGCCGTGCTGCCGGCCGAGCTGGCGGGCCTGTCCGACGCGCTCGCCACGGCGCACAGCAGGCTGGCCGAGGCCAGGGACCGGGAGCGGGCCCTCGAGGCCAGCCGCCGGGAGCTGGTCGCCTGGGTCAGCCACGACCTGCGGACCCCGCTGGCGGGCCTGCGGGCCATGGCTGAGGCGCTGGAGGACGGAGTGGTCGCGGACCAGCCGACAGTCGACCGGTATCACACCCAGATCCGCAAGGAGACCGCCCGGCTCACGGTGATGATCGATGACCTGTTTGAGCTGTCCCGCATTCACGCGGGAGCGCTCCGGCTGAGCCCGAGGCCGGTCGGGCTCGGCGAGCTGATCGGCGATGCGCTCACCAGCGCGGAACCGCTGGCCAGGGCCAAGCGAGTGCAGCTGCGCGGATCCTGGGCGGGCGGGCCGCCGGTGCTGGCGGATACCACCGAGATCGGCCGGGCGCTGCGCAATCTCGTGGTCAATGCGATCCGGCACACGCCATCGGAGGGTGCCGTCGTCGTATTCGGCCATGAGGAAGGGGGCATGGGCAGCGTCAGCGTGTCCGACTGCTGTGGCGGGATCCCCGCCGGGCAACTGCCGAGGGTCTTCGACGTCGGCTTCCGGGGCGAGGAGGCGCGCACGCCAGGCCCCACCGAGGGCGCGGGCCTGGGCCTGAGCATCGCCCGGGGCATCATCGAGGCGCACAGCGGGCAGATCGCCGTCCGCAATGTCGGTATCGGCTGCGAGTTCCTGATCCGGCTGCCGCTGGCGGGCGGCCCGGTCAGCCAGTGGCGAGCTCGTGAAGCCGCCATGGCCAGCTAGCGTGACGGCGCTGCCGGCGCCTGGCCGAGAAGGCTGTTCCTGCTGCGCCGACATCCTGAGCGGGTCCGGGACATGGAGAAGGTGTTCGACTGACGAGCCGGGTCGCTTCCGCCCGGGCCGCCCGGGCCGCCCGGTGCCGCTGGCGGCCGTCAGCTCCCGCTACCGGGCACGCGGCGGTCGGGGCGGCGGAGCCGCCGGCATTCGCCCGGCCGACGCGAGCGACAGGCGGCGCGCCTGCCCAATACGCTGCTGGCGTGGAGACTGCGCAGACGGCCGCCGGCGCGCGGACCCTGGAGATCATCACCCCGGGCGGCCCGGCCCTGGCGGAGCTAGACGATGCCGCCGCGCCGGCATTCCTGGCGGTGCTGACGCACGGCGCGGGCGGCGGGGTGGCCACGAAGGACCTGCTGGCAGTGCGGGCGTCGGCGCTGGCGCTGGGCGGCGCCGTGGCCAGGGTCCTGCAGCCGTATCAGCTGCGCGGTGCCCGGGCTCCGGGGTCAGCCGGGCGGCAGGACACCGCCTGGCTTGAGATCATCAGCGCGCTGCGCGGTGAGTACCCCGGCCTGCCGCTGATCCAGGGAGGCCGGAGCAACGGCGCCCGGCTCGCCTGCCGCACTGCTCAGCCTGCGGGCGCGCGCGGCGTGATCGCGCTGGCCTTCCCGCTGCACCCGCCCGGCAGGCCGGAACGATCCCGCCTGGCCGAGCTGGACGCGGCCGGCACGGACGTGCTGGTGATCAACGGCAGCCGCGACCCATTCGGCATACCGGGGCCGGCGGGAGCGCGCCGCGTCGTGACGCTGCCCGGCGAGACACATACCCTGGCCGGGAGCGCCGACGTTATGACTGGCGCTGTGACGTCCTGGTTGCGCGAGCTCCTGCAGCTCGCCGAGGGCTAGGCAGCGGGCGAATGGCTGGACTCGGCCCTCCGCTGCCCGCTGGGGGAGAGATAGGGCTTTGCGGTCAGGTCGGTCGGCCGGTGCGGGGCGATGGTGTCGCCATCAGGCAGCAGCTCTCCGGTGTCCTCAAAGACGACGATCCCGTTACACAGCAGGCTCCAGCCCTGCTCGGGGTGGCTGATGATCGTACGGGCCGCCTCACGGTCCGGGTCGTTCGCCTCCGGACACAGTGGCGTGTGCGGGCACATCCGCGTGACTCCTGTTGATCCTAGTTGTGGTTGTTAGTGCTGGTTGTGGTCTTGGTCACACCCTACTCTGCCAGCAGCCATGCACCCGGCGTCATGGCCTGATGTGACAGTTTTCCTGACCACCATTTGGAGCTTCCGTGGCGTTCAGCGTGGCACCGGGTCACTACCCGGCGTAACCCCGCCCATGCACAGTGGACTACTCAGCGTTAACTATTCGGTGCCGCCGTGCGCAGGGATTGCCGGGAGCGGGCGCGTCCGGCCGGCCGTCAGGCGGCCGGAATCCGGGCTACCCGGACGCCGAGCGCGTCTACCTCAAGGCGGGCCGGGAAGCCGGTCAGGCGGTAGGTCTCACGCATCGTCAGCAGGCGCTCCGCCTCGTCAGTCCAGCGGTGCACGGCCGGCCTGGCCATGGCCTTCCGCCGGTAGATCCGGTCGTCGTAGCCGAGCGGGCCGATCTCGGCGCGCTGCGCGGCGTAGGCGGCGCGCATGGCCGCGGTGAGATCGGCGTCGAGTTCCTTCGCCAGCGGGTACTGCTCGCTGACCGGCGCCGCCGTCGCCTGCGCGTGCCGGTATCTCAGCTCGGTCGCCCGCGCGGTAGCCAGCAGCTCGTCGAAGTTGCCGGCCAGCGCGACATCGGCCAGGTGCCTTGATTCCGCTTCGCCGCTGACTGTGCTCCGCCTCTTCACGTGGGCCAGCTTAGCGAACCGGCGGAGCATCCCGGTCGGCGGCCGCGAGGCTCAGGCCAGGCTGGCCCGCCAGCTGGCATTCAGCGCCGAGTACTCGCCGCCGGAGTCCATCAGCTGGCCGGGCGGCCCGTCCTCGATGATCCGGCCGCCGTCCATCACCAGCACCCGGTCCGCGATGGCCACGGTCGAGAGCCGGTGCGCGATGATGACGGCGGTCCGCCCGGTGAGGATGGTCTGCAGCGCCTCCTGCACGAGCCGCTCGCTCGGGATGTCCAGCAGCGAGGTGGCCTCGTCCAGGATCAGGACGGCGGGCGCCGCGAGGAAGGCGCGGGCAAAGGAGATGAGCTGCCGCTGGCCGGCCGAGAGCCTGCCGCCTCGCTTGCCGACCTGCTCGGCGTAGCCGTCGGGCAGCGCCCGGATGAAGGCGTCGGCGCCGATCGCGGCCGCGGCGGCCTCGATCTCGGCCTGGGTGGCGCCCGGCTTACCGAGCGCGATGCTGTCCGCGATGGACCCGCTGAACAGGAAGTTCTCCTGGGTGATCAGGATGACCTCGCTGCGCAGGCTGCGCTCGGAGAGCCGCCGCACGTCGATCCCGTCCAGCAGGATCCGGCCTGCGTCCGGGTCGTAGAAGCGGGCCAGCAACCGGGCCAGGGTGGTCTTGCCCGCGCCGGTAGCGCCGACGACGGCCACCGTCTGGCCGGCCGGGATGGCCAGGTCCAGGTCCGGCAGCACCACGGCGGCGCGGTAGCCGAACCGGACTGCGTCGAACCGGACTCCCCGGCCCCCGCGCGCCGGGGCAGTCAGGGCACTAAGCGAAACGGGGTCGTCCGGCTCTGCCACCTTCGGCGCCTCATCCAGCACGCCGGATACTTTCTCCAGCGCGGCCCCGGCCGACTGGAACGAGCTGTAGAACTGGGAAAGATCCTGCAGCGGGTCGAAAAATCGCTGCAGGTAGAGCAGGAAGGTCACGAGCACGCCGATCTGCATCTGATGGTCGATCACCCGCAGCCCGCCATACAGCAGCACGGCGCCGATGGCCAGGTTCCCGACCAGCGTCACGCCAGGGAAGAAGATGGCGATCAGGCGCATCGAGCGCAGCGTGGCGTCGGCGTAGTCCTTGTTGAGCGCGCTGAATATCTCCTGGTTGCGCTTTTCCCTGCGGAACGCCTGGACCGCCCTGATCCCGCCGAACGTCTCCACGAATTGCACGATGACCTGGGCGATCGTGTCCCTGGTCCGGCGGTAGGCGATCGCTGACTCGCGCCGGAACCAGGAGGACAGCCAGGCCAGCGGCCCGAAGCCGGTCATCACGACCAGGGCCAGCGGCCAGTCGAGCAGCAGCATGCCGGTGCCCACGAGCAGCAGCGAGAAGACGGCCGAGACGAGCGTGTCCAGGCCCTCCTCGAACAGGTCGGAGATCGAGTCAATGTCGGAGACCTGGCGGGAGATGACCCGGCCGGATGTGTAGCTCTCGTGAAAGGCGACCGGGAGGCGCTGGAAGTGCGCGAAGAGGCGGCGCCTCAGCTCCAGCACGACGCTGCCGCCGAGCTTGCCGATCCCGCTGATGAACGTCCTGGTGGCGATCGCCTGGACGAGCACGGCCACCAGGAAGGCGGCGATGACGATGGCGAGCGGCACGGCGTCGTGGGTACGGGCCAGCGCCGGGATCTTGTCGATGCCGACGCCTACCAGCCACGGTCCCGCCAGTGCCGCGAGGTTCGCGGTGATGATCAGCAGGAAGACGGCGATGACCCGGTTGCGATGCGGCGCGAGCAGGTTCTGCAGCAGTCGCCGGCTCCGCCGCCGGAGCAGGGCTGACAGGCCCGCGGTGATCTCCTCGGCGTCTTCCGCGGCGATGCCGCGCCAGGCGTCGCCGGCCCCCGGGGTCGCGGCAGCCTGCGGCGCGGCAGCCTGCGGCGCGGCGTCCTGGCCCGTGTCCTGGCTCATCGGCGCGCCCCGCTCGTCATGCTGCCGCCTGCCAGGCCCGCGCTGCTGCCGTCCTCGAGCGGCTCGGCGCTCATCAGCTCCCGGTACCGGGAATCAGTGCTGAGCAGCTCGTGGTGCGTGCCGAGTGCGGTGATCACGCCGTCGCTCAGCAGGGCCACCCGGTCAGCCAGCTGCACGGTCGACGGGCGGTGGGCGACGACCAGCCCGGTGGTCTCGGCGAGCACCTGGCCGAGAGCCTCGGTCACCTTCGCCTCCGTGTGCACGTCGAGCGCCGACAGCGGGTCGTCGAGCAGCAGCACCTGCGGCCGGGCCAGGATCGCGCGGGCGAGCGCCACCCGCTGGCGCTGCCCGCCGGACAGTGCCATGCCCTGCTCGCCGATCCTGGTGTCCAGTCCCCAGGGCAGGTCGGCCACGAAGTCCGCCTGGGCCGCTGCCAGTGCGGCCAGGATGGACTCCTCATCAGCGTCGGCGACGCCGTAGCTGACGTTCTCGCGCACGCTGGCCGAGAACAGGGTGGGATCCTCGAAGGCACAGCCGACCATCGTGCGCAGCTGCGGCAGCGGCAGGTCACGCACGTCGACGCCGCCGATCCGGATGGCACCGCCGGTCACGTCCGCGAGCCGCGGGACCAGCTGCAGCAGCGTGCTCTTGCCCGATCCGGTCGCGCCCACCAGGGCAACCGTCTCGCCCGGCCGCAGTTCCAGGTTCACGCCGCGCAGCACCGGCCCGGAGGCGGCGGAGTAGCTGAACTCCACCTGATCGAAGACCAGGTGGCCGGCCGCGGCCTGACGCCGGGGCGCGGCCGGGCGGGCCGCCGTCTTCGACGCTGACGGGGCTGCCTCCGCCGGGGCGCCGGGCCGGTCCGTGATGGCCGGCGGCGTATCGAAGATCTCGTAGATGCGCTGGGCGGCGGTCGCGGCCTCCTGGCCGGACGCGAGTATGTAGCCCATCGCCTCGATCGGCCAGACCAGCAGGAGCGTCAGGGTGATGAAGGCGACGAGGCCGCCCAGGCTCAGCTCGTGCTGCGTCACGGCCAGCGTGCCCAGCAGCAGCAGCACGCCGATGGCGACGTTGGGCACGAGATCCAGGGCGGCCCAGAAGGTCCCGCGCAGGCTGGCCTTGGCCACCTGGGTCCGGTAGACCAGCTCGGCCTGCTCCGAATGCTGGGCCGCCGCCTCATCCCGGCGGCCGAGCGCCTTGAGCACCCGGATGCCGGTCGTCGCTTCCTCGACATAGGTGGCGAGGTCGCCCTGCTGGTCCTGGGCCCGGCGGGAGAGCACCCGGTATTTCTTCTCGAACCGCGTGCAGAGCACGGCCACCGGGAGGAATACGCAGCCGGTGAGCAGCCCGAGCCACCAGTTCAGCCGGATGAGCAGGGCGACCACGAGCAGGAAGGTCCAGATGTTGGTGATGAAGAACACCACGCCGAAGCCGGCGAAGCGGCGGATCGCCGACAGGTCGGTCGTGGCGCGGGACAGCAGCTGACCCGACTGCCAGGCATCGTGGAAGCCGGGCTCGAGCCGCTGCAGGTGCGCGTACAGATCGTCGCGCATGGACTGCTCCATGCTCGTGACCGCGCTGGACTGAACCCAGCGGCGGAAGAAGTTCAGGGCTGCCTGCAGGGCGCCGAGGGCCATCGCGGCGATGCCCAGCGGGATGAGCAGCTGCCGGCTGCCGCGGACGATGGCGTCGTCGATCACTGACTTGGTGACGAGCGGGATCGCGATCTCGGCCGACACGGAAACGACCGCGGCGATGATCATGAAGAGCAGCTGGCCGTAATACGGGCGGAGGTATTCCCTGGTGCGCCAGAGCGCGGCCGCGGGCGTCTGCGGGGCCCGCCGGGCAGCGGTCAGCTCCGCCTTCCGGGCATGCGGCGGCTTACGAGCTGACTCTGGGGGCATTGTCCGCAGGCTAACCGGGCAAGCGCTTAACTGTCATCCCTATTTCGCCGAGAGTGGACAAAACGGCCAGATCAGGGCGCAGCTGGACGGTCTCCCGGATGGCTTGACCGTCTCCCGGATGGACGGCCGGCCGTCCGGCCGCGGGAGCTGAGAGGATATCCGGGGGATACCGGCGGAAGGGATGACCTGCTCATGAGCTTTGACGTGGCTGCCGTCCGCGCGGCGTACCCGGCGCTGGCTGACGGCTACGCCTATCTCGACGGCGCGGCAGGCACCCAGGTGCCCGCTGCGGTCATCGAGGCGATCAGCGCCGCCCAGCAGGCCGGGATCGGCAACTCGGGCGGCGCCTTCCCGGCCAGCAGGCGGTCCGACGAGATCACGGCCGAGGCCCGGCGCGCCGTTGCCGACCTGACCGGCGGCAGGCCCGATGGCGTGATACTCGGGCCCAACATGACCACCCTGACCTACCGGCTGGCGGCGACGCTGGCAGCGGGCTGGCGGCCAGGCGACGAGGTGATCGTGTCCCGGCTCGACCATGACGCCAACGTGCGGCCGTGGGTGCAGGCCGCCGACCGGGCGGGCGCGATCATCCGGTGGGCCGAGATCGACCGGGCCACGGGCGAGCTGCCGGCCGGGCAGTACGCCGGGCTGCTCTCGCCGCGGACCCGGCTGGTCGCGGTCACCGCGGCCAGCAACATCATCGGCACCCGGCCGGATGTGCCCGCTATCACGGCCGCCGTCCGCGCGGCCGGCGCGCTCAGCTACGTCGACGGCGTGCACGCGACCCCGCACGGGCCGGTTGACGTCCGGGCCATGGGTGCTGACTTCTACGCGACGAGCGCCTATAAGTGGTCGGGCCCGCACGTCGGCGCGGTCATCGCCGATCCCGGACTGCTGCAGGCGCTGCGGCCGGACAAGCTGAGGCCGGCGCCGGATGAGGTGCCGGAACGGTTCGAGTGGGGCACCCTGCCGTTCGCCGACCTGGCCGGCCTGACGGCGGCCGTGGAGCACCTGGCCGGGCTGGCCGGCCCGGCCGAGGGCACCAGGCGGGAGCGCGTGCTCACAGCCATGTCCGCCGCGCAGCGCCATGAGCAGGCCCTGTTCGGCATCCTGCTCGACGGCCTGGAGGAAATGGGCCACGTTACGACCTACGGAAAGGCGGCCAGCCGGACCGCGACGGCGTACTTCACCGTGGCCGGGCGCACGCCGCGGGAGGTGGCCGAGCATCTGGCCGGCCGCAAGGTCAACGTGTGGGACGGCCACAACTACGCCTGGGAGCTGACCGGGGCCCTCGGCATCCGGGATGCCGGCAGCGCCGTGCGGGCGGGGCTGGTGCACTACAACGACCGCTCGGACGTGGACCGGCTGCTGGCGGGCGTGGCCGAGCTAGGCTGAGAGCCGGCGTTGTCAGGGCCCCGCAGCCGGGCCTGGCCCGGCGGCGTGCCCTCGGCTGGCGTAATCAGCAGGCGGCCGGGAAGACCAGCAGTGACAGATTGTCGACCTTCTGTCACATGAGGCTACCAGCGGGGGAGATTCGTGGGATTCCTTGACGACGTGAAAAGCAAGTTCAGCCAGGGACAGGGCCAGGAAGGCGGGCTGGCCTCGCTGTCGAAGTTCATCAGCGAGAACGGCGGGCTGCAGGGCCTGACATCCAAGCTGTCCAATAGCGGCCTGGGCCAGCAGGTGCACTCCTGGGTGGGGACCGGGCAGAACCAGCCGGTGACCGGATCCGAGGTCCGGCACGCCGTGGACCCGCAGTCGCTGGAGCAGCTCGCTCAGCAGGCCGGAACGACGCCCGAGCAGGCCAGCGAGAACGTCGCCAAGGTGCTGCCCGAGATGGTGAACGAGGCGACGCCGGACGGCAAGGTGCCGGCCGACGACCCGTTCGCGAAGGGCATGGACGCGCTCAAGCGGATGTTCGCGAAGTAGCCAGCCGCGCCGGGCTGCCAGCCCGCGCGCTGGCGGGCCGGCGGGAGCGTGAGTCCGGAGCGAGTGCCGCTGCCCGGCCGGCTGCCGCCCGGCGCGAGCTAAGGCGCGGTGCGGTCGCCGAGTTCGAACCGGTACACCCGGCTGTCGCGCAGGGCGAAGCCGAGCCGCTCGTACAGCCTCCCGGCAGCGGCACGGGCCGGCCGCGATGTCAGGTCGACAGTCCGGGCGCCGACCGCCCTGGCGTGCTCGACGGCCCTGTGCGTCAGCGCCTCGCCGACGCCCTGGCCGCGGGCGGCCTCGTCGACCACCACGTCCTCGATCCAGGCGCGCACGCCGGTCGGGATCGGGAACGTCACCAGCGTCAGCGTCCCGCTGATGCGCCCGTCAGAGCGGGCGATCAGCAAGGTGATCGCCGGGGACTCGATGATCGCGGTGAGCGCCGCCTGGTCGAGCGGCGGGGCCGAGCGGGATAGCTGCGGCAGCAGCACGCTGAACGCTTCGACGACTTCCGGGGTGACCTCGCTGAGAACCTCTACCTGGACAGCCACCCCGGGCACATTACCGGTTCGGGCGGCGCCGCGGCGGCCCTACCCGGCGCGGCGGATGCGCTGCCCGCCGGCCCGGCGCCCGGCGGGCAGCGACGTGGATGAGCATCTGCTGCGGTTACAGCAGCAGTGACGGCGCTCCCACGCTGCTGCGCGCAGGGCCCGACGGGCCGGGCGCGCCGGCTCAGCTGACGCCGGCTGCGTGCAGCAGGGCGGCGGTGCCCGCCGCGGCCACGATGACGGCCAGGAACGGCGCCCGCAGCAGCAGCGCGACGACGGCGGCGCCGAGGCCGGCCATCCGGTCCGGGTCGATGGTGATCGACTGCCCCGAGGTGGCCACCTGCACCGCGATCAGGGCGGCGAGCAGGGCCACCGGGACCAGTTCGGCGAACCGGCGCACGCGCGGGTTGTCCAGTACCCGCTGCGGCACGGTCAGCCCGGCCAGCTTCAGCGCATAGCAGCCGGCCGCCGTCACGGCGACGGCGATCCAGACGCCGGTCATGCCGGGCCGCGCAGCGGTGCGGCCGGGTCGGCGAGCGCACCCGCCAGCGCGGCGAAGGCGGCCAGGATGACCGGCACCCCCGTCGGCAGGAACGGCGTCGCGGCGAGCGCGATGACCACGCCGCCCACCGCGACGCTGCGCTCGGTCCGCCCGGCCCGCAGCCGGGGCCAGATGAGCGCGAGGAACGCGGCCGGCCCGACCACGTCCAGGCCGTAGGCCTGCGGCGAGCCCAGCCTGCCCGCGCCCAGTGCCCCGGCGAGCGTGCACAGGTTCCAGGTCAGGTACAGGCAGGCGAAAGTGGCCCGGAATCCGGCCCGGGCGGCAGGCGGGTCCGGCTGGGCCAGGGCGATCGCCGTGCACTCGTCGATGACGCCCTGGGCGACGATCAGCTTGCGCGGCCCGCGCACGCTGAGCAGATCAGCCAGGCGCAGCCCGTAGAGCGTGTTCCTGCTGCCTAGCAGGATGGCCCCCGCCGTGCCGGCGATCAGGCTGCCGCCCGTCGCCACGACGCTGGCGAGCGCGAACTGGGATGCGCCGGTGAACGCGAAGATGCTCAGCGCGCACGCCTGCCAGGTGCTGAGGCCGGAGCTGACGGCGGCCGCGCCGAAGGCCAGTCCGGAGAGCCCGACGGCCAGGCCGAGGCCGATGCCGTCGCGCACCGGGGCGGGCCCGCGGCCCCGGCTGGAGTTGCGCCCGGGGGCGGCGCGCGCCGGGCCGGAGCCTGGCGACGGCGCGGCAGGCTCCTGATCGCCGCTGGCAGCGGAGTCTTCGGGCATGCCGCGACGTTAGCGCACGGTCAGGCGGGACAGTCTTGTACGTTCTTGCCCGCTCAGCCGGGCGCCGGGCGCCGGATCCTGGCCGCGAAGAGGTCGCGAAGGCTCACCACGCCGCAGACCGTCCGGCCCTCCATGACCGGCAGGTGCCGGAATCCGTGCAGCAGCATGATCTGCGCCGCGTCCGCGGCGGACGTGTCCGGGCTGGCCGACTGCGGGTGCGGGGTCATCCAGTCCGCCACCGTGGCAGCGCAGAGGTCCTCGCCGGATGCCGCGGCGCGCAGCACGTCGCGCTCGGTCAGGATCCCGACCAGGAACGGTCCCTGCATGACGATGGCCGAGCCGACCTTTCCCAGCACCATGGCCGCGGCCGCGGCGGAAACCGAGGCGTCCGGCGGCGTCGTCTGCACCTGCGTGTGCATGAGATCCCGGAGCACGATCGTGCCCGTGGCCCTGGGCTGCTGCAAGCTCTCAGTCACTGCCGCCTACCTCGTGCCGTGCGCCGTCCAGGTGCGGCGACGCCGGGTCCGCCAGCTCCTCGGAGAGCAGCCGCCACAGGGAGCCTGCCCAGGCAGAAACGCCAGGCCATTTCTTCCAGAAGACCTGGAGCGTCGTCTGGTCGAATTCTTCCAGCGCGCGCTCAGGCGCGATCGCATCCCTGAGTTCCTCGAGGTCGTGAATCAGGTCGAGGAAAAGGCCAGCGGCATCATCCATGGAATCACCCTCGGCGCGAGTGTAAGCCCGCGGGCGCCCGCAGCGCGAGACCCCCTGTCCGGCGCGGGAACCGGGCAGTACTCCCGGCCCTGTCCTACGGTGAGGGGCGTGCGTGGCTGGCCTATTGCGAGGGTCGTGCGGGGCGTGGCGTGGTGGGGCGTGCTGTCGGCGGCGATTGCGCCCGCGCTGCTGATCGGCGGGTGGACGGTTGCCGCCGCCCTGCAGCCAAGCTCCTTCGACGCGATGACCAGGACAGTCAGCTCGCTGGCCGCGCTGGGCGCCACCGACCGGTGGGTGATGACCGCGGTGCTGGCGGCCGTGGGCGGCTGCGATGTCATTACCGGCCTGGCCCTGCGGTCGGCGGCCACGGCCGGGCGGCTCATCCTGGTCGCGGGCGGCGCGGCGGGCATCCTGGTGGCCGCGAGCCCGGAGCCGGAGGGCGGCGGCTCGCTGGCGCATGCGTTCTGGGCGACCTTCGGGCTGCTTGCCATGACGGCCTGGCCGCTCGCGGCGCGGCGGCGGGGGGATGACGTGCCGCTCGCGCTCCGGCCGGCCGTCTCGGCCTGGGCATCCGGGGTGCAGCTGGCGCTCTTACTGTGGTTCGCCGCGGAGTTAGTCGCGGGCGGCGGCCAGCTTGGCCTGGCCGAGCGGGTCCTGGGCGCCGTGCAGGCCAGCTGGCCGCTGGCCGTGGTCGTGACCGTCGCTCTTGCTCCCGTGCCTGGCCAGCAGGTGAAGGTCCCGCTCGATCGCTGACGCCGGGGACGCGTCCGCCGTCGGGCCGGCCGCGGCCAGCCGCTCTCGCTGGTAGGCGCCCGGCGGCACGCCGACGACCCGCTTGAAATGCCGGGTCAGGTGCGCCTGATCGGCAAAGCCGGTCCGGGCCGCCACCTCGGCCGGCCCCAGGCCGAGATCCAGCAGGGCGCGGGCCTGCCGCACCCGGAGCTGATTGAGGTAGGCGTGCGGGGGCAGCCCGGTCTCGGCGCGGAAGGCCCGCAGCAGCGCGAACGGGCTGAGGCCGGTGGCTGCCGCCAGCTCATCCAGGGCTGGCGGGTCAGCGAGCCTGCTGGTGATCAGCTCCCTGGCCGCGGCGACCGCTGCCGGTGCCCGGCTGCCAGTGCTGCGGCGCAGGCCTGCTCCCGGCCTGGAGTGCGCCGACAGCACCGCGGCCAGCGCCGACCTGAGCAGGCTGGAAGACGCCAGCCGGTCGCCGCGCTCCGCGGACAGGTGAGCGGCCCGCAGCGCGGCCGCGGTGCGGGCGTCATACAGCACGGTGTCGGGAAAGCTGGGCGTGCCGCCGCGCCAGCCAAGCTCGGCGGCGATGCTCCTGACCAGGGCAACTTCGGGATACAGCACCCGGTAAGTCCAGCCCTCCGGCGCTCCGGCCTGCCCGGTGTGCACCACGTCCGGGTCGAGCAGCGCGACCGCGCCGCGTCCGGCCCGCAGCAGCCGCCCGCCGTAATCGAACTCCTCGACACCGGACTCGATGACGCCGAACGTGTAGGTCTCGTGCGCGTGCCGGCCATACCGGTGCGTGACGAATCGCGCGCGCAGCAGGTCCACGCCGGGAACTGCCGCGTGCCGCCAGTACCGCGCGGCCTCGGTCGCCATACCGCCATGCCTACCCGATGCCGGGCCCGCCCGCCAGCGGAGGGGGCCGCCGGGCAGGGTGCTGCCGCAAACCCGCCAGCCGGCGGCCCGCAGCCCGGCCCGCAGCCCGGCCCGCAGCCCGGCCAGCGCGGCCGCCAGCGCGGCCGGCCGGCCCGGTGCCGGATCGCCCGACCCGGCTGAGCCTGACGGTCACGAGCGGGCGAGGATGGACGGATGAAACTGCGCATCTTCACCGAGCCCCAGCAGGGCGCCGATTACGAGACTCTGCTCCGCGTCGCGCAAGCGGCGGAAGAGCTGGGCTTCGATGCCTTCTTCCGCTCCGATCACTACCTGAAGATGGGCCCGGTCAGCGGGCTGCCCGGCCCGACGGACTCCTGGGTCACGCTGGGCGGCCTGGCCCGCGAGACCTCCCGGATCCGGCTGGGCACGCTGGTGACGGCCGCGACGTTCCGGTATCCGGGTCCGCTGGCGATATCCGTTTCGCAGGTTGATCAGATGAGCGGCGGGCGCGTCGAGCTGGGCATCGGGGCCGGCTGGTACGAAGCCGAGCACAAGGCCTACGCGATCCCGTTTCCCGGCCTGGCCGAGCGCTTCGACCGGTACGAGGAGCAGCTGGCCATCATCACCGGCCTGTGGGAGACGCCGGAGGGCGGGACCTTCTCCTACTCCGGCAGGTACTACACGGTGACCGGCTCGCCCGCGCTGCCCAAGCCGGCCCAGCGGCCGCGTCCGCCGGTGATCATCGGCGGCGGCGGGCAGCGGCGGACGCCCCGGCTGGCGGCGCAGTACGCCGACGAGTTCAACATGCCGTTCAGCAGCGTGGCGGACACGGCCGCCGCGTACGGCCGGGTGCGGGAGGCCTGCGAGGCCGCTGGGCGCAAGAGCGACTCGCTGACGTGCTCCGTGGCCCAGGTGGTGTGCTGCGGCCGCACGCCCGATGAGCTGGAGCGCCGGGCCGCGGCGATCGGCAGGCCGCTCGGCGAGCTGCGCCAGGAGGGACTGGCAGGCACGCCCGCCGAGATCGCCGACAAGATCGGGAAATTCGCCGAGGCCGGTGCCGAGCGCGTCTACCTGCAGGTACTCGACCTGCACGATCGCGAGCACCTGGAGGTGCTGGCGGATCTGCTGCCCCTGGTCAGCTGAGCGGCACTGCGCGACGCAAGGTGCCGGTGCCGCGCCGGCCGGCTGGAAGCGGCCCGATTCGAGGCCGGCCGCTCTGCGGCGCGGGCGGCACCGGGCGCACGCCGGTGGCCGTGCGCCGTACAGCCTTTGCCGCCCGTTCACCCCCTCGCCCAGCGGCAGTCGCCGCCGCGTCGGTCAGCCGGAGTACAGCTGGTCCGGCTGACCTTCTCCCCGAATCAGGAAAAGAGGCACGATGCTCACGACTGCCCGGCGCGCCGCGACAATCCTGGCGGCGACGGCCGTCGTCCCGGCGAGCTTGCTCATGGCCGGCAGCGCGGCCGCCAGCGCGTCGGCCAGCGCCGGCGCGATGGCCGGCCAGCATGCGATCCGCCCGGCCGCGGTCCCGCAGTTGCGGGTGCGGCAGATCCTGAACGGGATGAAGCTGCGGCACACGTTCGCTCCGGCCGGCTCGGCCGCGCGCCGCTCCGAGCCGCTGGCGGACCCCGACGACATCACGGTCCTGGGCCGCCACCTCTTTACCGCATTCCAGAACGGGATCGGCCCCCAGGGCCAGCCCAGCACCGACGGCAACACCGACAGCACGGTGGTGGAGTTCACCGGGACCGGCACGGTGATCCGCCAGTGGGACATCCGCGGGAAATGCGATGGCATCACCGCGGACACCGGCCGACACCTGCTGATCGCCACGGTGAACGAGGACGCGAACTCCAGCATCTACACGATCACGCCCGGCGCCCGGCCCGGAACCCAGATCCAGCACTACCGCTACGACAGGAACCCGCTTCCGCACAACGGCGGCACCGACGCAATCTCGATCTATCACGGGCAGGTCATGGTCAGCGCCTCCGCGCCTGGCACGGCCGGCCCGGCGGCACCGCAGCCGGATTACCCGGCGGTGTACTCGGTGACCTTCGACCCGGCCGCGCACGTGGCGCGGGTCTCGGCTCTGTTCTCTGACGAGGCGCTCGCCACGGTGGCCAACCTGGGCGATGACCACGGCAAGCTGGTGCGGCTGGCACTGACCGACCCCGACTCGAACGAGATCGTGCCGAGCTCAGCCTTCCGGTTCGCCGGCGACTTCATGCTGACCAGCCAGGGTGACAAGGAGCAGATCTTCCTCCAGCGGCCGGCCGGGCGCTGGGCTCCCGGCGGCCGCCTGGCCGTGCTGCGGCTCTCCCAGTCGGTCGATGACACCGCCTGGGCCCGGAGCCGGTCCGGCCGCCTCTACGGCTCGGACACCAGCGGCGACACGATCGACCTGGTGACCGGGCGGTTCCCGGCCCGTTCCGTCCTCGTCGCGGTCACGCCCTGCGATGCCAGCAACGCCCCGGCGACCTGCCCGGCACCGGGCTTCCCGCCGAACTACCTGGGCTTGCTGAACCCGTGGACAGGCCACATCACCCGCGTTCCGGTCAGTGGTCCGGCCTTCGAGCCGCAGGGCATGGTGTTCGTCAGCCCGGGCTGGGTGGTTACGCCCGGCTGACCGGCCGCGCGCTCCGCCTGGTCCCGGCGAGTCGCCGGACCAGCACCCCGAGGCTGGCCGGGTGTTGAACGGCCGGCCAGGGACCAATGTCCTGATCTGGCGGAATCCGCCCGCGGGCCGGGCGCCTCCCATCGCCGCCATCCGCCCGGCCAGGGCCGCGCTGCCGGGGACGCTTTATACTCATGTGCTGTAACCAGCTGTAACCCCCGTGTCTGGAGAGAGGCTGTGCCCCCCGGGACTGAGGTCCGCACCATCGAGCCTGGCGATCACGCCGTCCTGTTCTACCGGGATGACGCGGAGCTCGCCGGACAGGTGAGCGCGTACCTTCTCGAAGCCATCCGGGATGGCGGGGCGGCCGTCGTGATCGCGACCCCGGATCATCGCCGCGCGTTCGAGGAGCAGCTGGTCCAGGCGGGCGCCGACATCGCGGCAGCCTGGGCCAGCGGCCGCTACCTGGCGCTGGACGCGGCCGAGACGATGCGCCGGTGCGTCGTTGCTGACTGGCCCGACGCCGCCAGCTTCTGGCTGGCGATCAGCCCGCTGATCCGGCAGGCGGCCAGGGACGGGCGGCCCGTCCGCGTCTTCGGCGAGATGGTCTGGCTGCTCTGGGAAGACGGCCTCATTAGTGCCGCCATCGAGCTCGAGGCCATGTGGAACGAGCTGGGCGGCCAGTACCCATTCTCCCTGCTCTGCGCCTACCGCGCCGAGTCGGTGAGCGGCAGCGGCCACGCCGACGAGCTGACCCAGGTCTGCCGGGCCCACGCGGTAACCGCCGGGGTCCCGCCGGAGTCGCTCCCGGCTCATCCGCAGGGCCAGTAGGCCATCCGGCCCGCGCCGCGGCGGTCCCTGCCGCAGACCATGCGAGGCTGGCTGGCGGGTCCGGGCGGCACGAGGCTGCTCGCGTCCGGCGGGATTGCCGGGCCGGTCCTGTTCACCGCCGCCTGGGCCGCGGGCTCCCTGCGGCAGGCGGGCTACCCCGCGACGACCGTGCAGCTGAGCGGCCTGGCCGCGGTGAATGCGCGGGACCCGCAGATCATGATCGCCGGATTCGTCAGCCTGGGCGCCTGCTCGGTGGCGCTCGGCGCCGCCCTGGGCCGGGTGGCCGGGCCACGCTCGGCGGGGCGGTGGCTGGTCAGCTGCGGCGGCGTGGCGGCGGTGGCCGCTGGCATCTTCCGGCGTGATCACCTGCTGCTGGCCGGGCCCGGTTTCGCCGGGGAATCGTGGCACAACCAGGTCCACGATGTCGCCGCCGACGCTGCCTACGCCGCGATGATCGCGGCGCCGCTGGTGCTGTCGCGGCGGCTGCGCGGCGAGCCGGGCTGGGCGGCCGTGACCCGTGTCCTCCCGGTGCTGGCGGTCCTGAGCGCCGCGGCTCTCGTGCTGTTCGCTTCCCGGGCGGCAGAGCCGTGGAACGGGACCGTGCAGCGCGCCGCGGTCACGCTCGCGCTAGCCGCCGAGGTACTGCTGGCGGCGCGCATCCTCACTCTGCCGCAGCGGGCGGCGGGCGTGCAGGCGGGCATGCCTGGCTAACCGCGCCGGCTTCTGCCCGGCGGGCGCCGGATGGACGGAGCGGCCGCCGCGCAGCAGTGAGGCCAGCGCGGCGAGGCCGGCCAGGGCCGCGGCTACGGCGAACACCACCACCAGGCCGTGGTGAAACGGCGCTGACCCAGGCGGCCGACGGTCACCACGAGCACAGCCTGGACCAGGCGGTAACCCATGATCATCCACAGCAGGTGGGCGATGTTGCCACGGGGCCAGCGGATCCAGGTGAATGCCGCGGACGATCGCTGGCAGCGCGATGATGACGATGGACCCGTCGAGCGCGGACATGAAGACGGCGGCCGTCGTGTTGGCCAGGGCCACCCAGCGGTAGCGGTCGTCCGCCGCCGCCGCCGGCCCGCCGGGCACCTGGCCCCCGTCCGGCCTCTGCGCTGCCGCCGGCATCAGATGATCTGGGCCAGTCGCTCGATCAGCGGGGCGGCCGCCATCAGCTGCCTGAGCTCCGCCGGCGTGAAGCCGGCCGACAGGGCCCGCGCCATCTGCTCGGTCCGCTCGTTGCGGCGGCTGCGCAGCATCTGCAGCCCGGCGTCAGTCAGCGACATGATGACCCGCCGTCCGTCCCGCGGGTCAGGGCACCGCTCGACGAGACCGCGGGCCTCGAGCGCGCTGAGCGTTGCCCCCACGGACTGAGGGCTGATCTGCTCGCGCCTGGCCAGCGCGGTCGGGGTGGCCGGGCCGAAGCGGTCCAGCCGGGCTAGCGCCGAGCTCTCGGGCAGGGTGAGCTCGCCATCGGCCTTCAGCTGGCGCAGCTGACGCGCGAACAGGCCGATGCTCACCCGGAGCGCCGCCGCTACCTCGCTGGCATCCGGGTCCTCGTTCATACAGTAAGCCTAACCTTATAAGTCTGGCCTTAGCAAATTCCCGGCCAGCGCGACGGGGCAGAACGGCTCCTCCAGGTTTCGGCGCCTCGTTCCGGTCAGGCTCTGGCGTCCGTAATCCAGGACGGCTTGTAGCCGATCAAGGACCAGCTGTCGCGGCGGGCGATGCCCGCCGACCTCGGCACCGCCGTCAGCGAGTGCCCGGATGGCCCATCACTGTGCCAGTTAAAATCTGGTAATTCGAAATCAGGTCCGACAGTGCTGCCCGCCTGGAAGTGTGATTCAGGTCATAGGTTGGATTTGGATGCTAAGGGGATGCGCGCACCGGATTTTGGGCGTTCACAGTAAGTAACCGATAGCACCCAGGTGTGTGATGGTTGCCCCCGAGTAACGCGTCGCCCTGACCCCGCGTCACATCCACGCACCCCTGCCCCAGCCAGGTCTACCCCCTCGGCCGGCAGCGCCCTGGGTGACCGCAGAGCGCCCCCGCGCCCGACCCAAGGCTAACCCTCTTGCTGCCCCCCATGCCCTCATTCCAGTCCCTGCTGCCTACCGCCGTCCGCATCCCCTCCGCACAGTCCCTGCTGCAAACCGCCCGCAGCCTCCGACGGCGACCGTCCCGGCCGGCCGTCAGAGCCGCGGCCGCGGGCATGGTGGCCGTGGCCGGCTTGTCCGCCGGCCTGGCTGCCGGGTCCGGGCCAGCTGCCGCCAGCAACCTGGCCGCCAGCAGTCATGCCCTGAGCGTCCGGGCCGCAGGCCCGGCCGGCGAGCCTGTCTTCGGCGTACCGTCCGGAGCGGTGCCGTCCGGGCATGCGGTCACAGATGCGGCGCCCGCCGGCGAGCCCATCTTCGGCGTCCTGTCCGGGTCAGCGCTGTCCGGGTCAGCGCTGTCCGGGTCAGCGCTGTCCGGGCATGCGGTTGCCGATGCGGCCGCCGGGCACCTCCCGCAGGCCAGCGTGCGCATGCCGGCCATGGACCTCGCCCGCCCGCAGGCCGCCAGCGCGCACCCGGCCGCCCCGCGGCAGCCCGCCGTGCCTTCCCGCGGCGCCGCAGCGCAGCACCCGGCAGCGCGGCACCCGGCCGCTCCGCGCCCCGTCGCGAAGCCGGCCCCGGTGGCGAAGCCGGCCCCGGCGGCGAAGCCGGTCGCGCCGGCCTCGCCTTACCTCATCTATGACTCCACCACGCCGTCCGCCATCCCCGCCCGCCACGTTGTCGCGAGCTATGCCAACGGCTCCTACGCCGCCTCGCCCTCGCAGCTGGCCGGGAGGGGGCCGGTGGTATGGATCGACGTCACCGGGAGCGACTACTCGGCCTCGGCCCTCGACGTCGAGCCAGGTGACGCTACCCCCGCCACGGCCGCGAGCTGGGCCTGGCACCGGCTGAGCGCTGATCCGGGCGCCGTGGCGCGCATCTACACCATGCGCTCGGAGTGGCCGGCGGTGAAGGACGCCGTCGCGCAGCTTCCGGCGTGGATGCAGTCCCGCGTCCACTGGTGGATCGCCGACCCCACCGGCTACCCGCACATCGTGCCCGGTGCCGACGCCACCCAGTGGTACTGGGGGCCGAGCTACGACATCACGACCGCGAACCCGCACTTCTAGCAGCGCGCGGGCCTGGTCAGGTCCGCGTCACGGCCCGGCTGGCCGCCGTCATTCCGGCGCCGGCCGGGCCGTCGCGGCGCCGTAATCACTGCGGCAGCCGGCCCGGCCAGGCTAGGGTCGCCAGCATGAGCTACGCCGCCGACCCGCGTGTTGATGCTTACATCGACGGGCTGCCCGGCGAACAACCGCGCGGGCGGCTGGCGCAAGCTCAAGCACGACCGCTAGCGCCGGCCCGGCTGCCGTCGTGCTCACTCCGCGCCACGCCGGCGGACGGGCGCGGCCTGGCACCGGGAGAGGCGAGCCGCAGCAGTCGCGTCAGGGCAGCGGCGCGTCGTGATAACGCGCGGCGCTCAGCCTTTCCTCGTCGGTCAGGTCGGAGTCCCTGACGGGAACAACGAATGTCCAGTGCCTGCCGACCGGGCAGTACTGAAACCTGACCCAGCCGAGACGGATCGCCTTGAATGACGCCAGCGGAATCCAGACCGTCGTGAAAAGGTGGCCCGCGCGGCACCGCACGACAACATCGCCGCCGAGGCCGTAGCCCTTGCGGCGCGCCATCAGAGCGGATGCGATGATCAGCGCGGCTACGACGGCCAGGGTCACGATGGCCTGCATCTGACGTTCACCCGCGATCCCGCGCCGGCATTACGGCGAGCCTGGCCGGCGCTCGCTATCGACTCGCACCGGCAGCACCCCGCCGATGACGACGCTGGCGGCTCCAGCGGCGCATCGTTATCGTGTCAGGCGCCGAGGGCGAACGTCAGGGCCCTTGGACCCGGGCAGGCAGGTCGCCCCGGCCGGGGCCGAGGGCGCTCCGCTGGCCGGGCGGCCCTGTGCGGCAGCGCACCTGGCTCGCTGAGGAGGCCCGTTGCGCGGGTCACCGGCGGTTGCCACAATCGGCTCGTGCTGACGATGGGAATGGTCGTGCTGGGCGTCGCCGACGTCCGGCGGGCCGCGGAGTTCTGGTCCGCGGCGCTGGGTTACGACATACGCGAGGACGGGTTCGGCGGCTGGCCGGTCACGCTCGTGCCGCGCGGCGGCTCCGGACCGGGGATCGCCCTTCAGCGGAGCCAGACGCCACCGCAGGAGCGCCCTCGCCTGCATCTGGACCTGCACGTGAGCGACGTCGCTCAGCAGGAGGCGGAAGCGTCCCGGCTGGTGGCCCTCGGAGCTGAGCGGGTGGACTGGGATAGCTACCCGGACGACCCGGACTTCGTCGTGCTGGCCGACCCTGACGGCAACCGGTTCTGCATCGTCGACCTGAGTCATCAGCACCACCAGCGAGCGCCGCGTCGCCGGGACGCGGTCAGGATCCCGGGACCAGCCGGAACTCCTGCGCCACGATCAGGGCGTCATCGCTCACCGTGAATGCCAGGTCGCCCAGCTCACCCAGTCCCGGAGCGGGCCGGGGAAGCCGAACTCGGCGACGGGCAGGACCCCCGGTGCCAGGCCGGCAACGGTAGCCCGGGCGCCATCGGTCCCTGGTGCGGATGGCCCCAGCCGTGCCGGAAAGCTACTCCGAGTCGTACCGGAAGCCGCCGAGGAAGCGCCGGAATACCCCGCCCTCCCGGGGCAGGGACGGCCCGGCCGGGGGTGCTTCCTCGCGTTCGCGTCCGATCGGCTGGTCGTAATCCGCCCGCGCGATGGCGTCGACGATCTGGGCCTCGTCGAAATCCTCCGAGCCGGGGATCTTGGGAACGAAGCCGACCAGGTCACCGTCCAGCATGACCTCCGCCTCCAGTGATGCGGTGCCTTCGTTGCCCCAGATCGCCTCGCGGCTGTCGCCGATCACGACGCGCACGCCGTAGACATCGATGCCCGCGTTCTCCAGGTGCGCGTCGATGCCGCGATCCCGGAGGGCGTCGGCAACCCGCCGGGCCCGGTTCTCATCCATGTGCCGAGCCTATCTACCCTCGCCGGCCCCGGCCGCCGCCCAGTCCGGCGGCCTGGCAGCCCAGCCCTTGCCGCAGCCGAACCGCCAGGTCGCGCCGGCCCCGGGTCTGATGGCATCGCCGCTGAAACCAGGAAATATGCGCTTGCCAGCCGGGCTGCGGCGGTGATACTCAGCGGCTATAGCCGCAGTGGCCGGGAGAATCGGGGCGGGATGTTCGAGCGGTTTACCCTCGGAGCGCGGGGCGTGCTGGTGCAGGCTCAGCATGAGGCGAGGATGCTCCTGGTCCGCGATGAGAAGGGCGTCGCGGCCCGCGTACTGGGCATGCTAGGCGGCGACCTGAACGAGATCCGCTGGCAGGTGATCCGGCTGCTGGGCGGTCCCGCGGGCGAGCACCTTCGCCGGCCATTCCATCCGCGCGCAGCCGGCTGATCCGCCCTGGAGCCCGAGGTTGACCTGGCGTCCGTCATCTTCCGCTGCCGAGAATGGGCCGAATATCTCGATAGCTTCGGCAATCTCTGATGGAGTATCAACTCGGGGGCGCATCCGGCAGACCTCACCTCGCCACGCCGGCGAGGCCATGCCCGTCCGTAAGCCGCTAGCCGAAGGACATGACAGATGGTGAGACTGACTCTGGTGACAGAGCCATGACGGCCAGCTCGGGGAGGCCGGCCAGCGCACCCGCGGCGGGGCAGTCTGGCCAGATTGTGGAGCCTGCGGTCGCTGGACTGCCGCGGCGAGCCGGGAGCCGGCCCGCTTCGTGGCGGGCCACTGCCTGGTACGCGGCTTTCGCGGTCTATGCGGGGATAGTGGCGGTGGTGAGCGCGGCTAGTTACGAGCGCGCCTGGGGAGCCTGGGCGGCCTGTGGCTATGGCGCTGCGGCCCTGGCCGGCCGGTGGCGCTGGCACGGGCGGGATCTGGCCCTGCTGGCGAGCCTGGGGGGCGCGCTGGTGGCCCCGCTGGCATGGCTGGCAACCCGCGCGCGGCCCACGCCCGATGTTCAGGTGGTCTGGCGGGCCGCGCTGCTGCTGCTGCGGCACGGGACTCCGTACCTGCCGCCATCGCAGCTCGTGCACCTGAGCGGTCCCATCGCCTACAACCCTTACCTGCCAGCCATGGCCCTGTTCGGACTGCCCCGGGCCATCGGGCTGACCGCGCTGGCCGGCGACACGCGCCCCTGGCTGGCGGTTGCGACCGTCGGGCTGTTCGCCCTGGCCCTGCGGATATCCGGGCGGCGTGACGCACTGCGCTGGAGCCTGCTAGCCGTCGCCTCGCCGGTGATGGCCTTCCCGCTGGCGCTTGGCATCACCGACCCGCCGGTGCTCGGCCTGGTCTGCGTGGCGCTGGCCGTGCTCAGCCAGACGTCCCCGCCGCGGCTGTGGACCGCGGCGGTCGTCATCGGGGTGGCGTGCGCGCTCAAGGCCACTGCGTGGCCAGCGCTGCCCGTGCTCACCGCCATGCTGGCGGCTCGCGACGGCGCCCGGGCCGCTGTCCGGTTTGCCGCGGCCGCGGTCGTGGCGGCCGCCGCTCTGGTGGCCGTGTTTGCCCCGGCGGTGCTAGCCAGGCCGGCCGGGCTGATGCAGAACCTGGTGCTTTTCCCGCTCGGCCTGACGAAGGCCCAGACGCCGGCGGCGAGCCCCCTGCCCGGCCATCTGCTGGCCATGACCGGACCCGTGGGCGATCTGGCCGCGATCTGCCTGCTGATCGCGGCAGGCCTCGCGGTCGGCGCGTCGCTCGTGCTGCGGCCACCGGCGGACGGCCAGGCCGCGGCCCTGCGCCTGGCCATCGGGCTCTCGCTGCTCTTCGCGCTCTCCCCGGCCACCCGGTTCGGCTATTTCGCCTATCCGATCGGGCTGTGCGGCTGGGTCGTTCTCAGCCGCGGCGCCGCCCTGGCTGGCTACGATCTGGCTGCCAGCCCGTGGCCCGGCAGGATGACGGGCGGGCTGAGCGGCCGGCTCGCCGCTGCCCGCGCGGCGCGCGCCGCCCGCGGCGCCGGGCCCGTACGGCCCGCTCACTCTGCCCTTCCCGCTTACCCCACCGCTTCGAGCGAGCCGGCCTATCCCAGCGAGCCGTCTTTGCCCGGCGGCGCGGCTCGGCCTGCCTGTCACGCGCTGCCGGGTCCCCTAGCCCGGGCGGACCGCGCGAGCGACTGATGCGGGAAGGCTGAGCGGCGCGCGAGGGCTCATGGCGGCGGCGAGGTCACCGGGCGCCGGCCGGAAGCTCCGGGCGGTCGATCACCCGCAGCCAGGATCCGTCTGCCTGGCGCCGCACCACCTGGACCCGGCCGCCTGTCCCGTCGGCCGCGCGGGTGGAGGTCAGGGCCAGGTCGCCGTGCCGCACGGTCGGCAGCGGCGGCTCGATCTCGAAATGGCTGACCTGGGCCAGCATCTGCCCGAACACGGCCCGGATAGCCTCCCGCCCGGTCGTGACCTGGCCGGGCGGGAACGCCAGCACCGCATCCGGCTCATACAGGGCCGCCAGGCCGTCGGCATCGCCCGCGTTCGCGCGCTGCACGAACAGGCGGGTCAGGTCCTCCGGCTCGGCAGCTCGCTGCATCATGTCGCTCATGTGATCCCTCCAGCAGGTCGCAAGCCAGTTGTGCTCCCGTCCATCGTGGGCCGGGGGTGAGCTAGAAGTCAAAGATCTAGTTCTTCTAGCTACTAGAATCATCGCTTATGGAACTTCGCCAGCTGGAGTACTTCGTGGCCGTGGTCGAGGAGGCGAACTTCAGCCGCGCTGCCGCGCGCCTGCATGTCGCCCAGCCGGGGGTGAGCGCCCAGATCCGGCAGCTGGAGCGTGAGCTCGGCGAGCCGCTGCTGGACCGCTCGGGCCGGACCGTGCGGCTCACCGATGCCGGCGCCGTGGCGCTGCCCTATGCCAGGGCGGCGCTATCCGCCGCCGGGGGAGTCCGGCAGGCAGTTGACGAGCTGGCCGGCCTCGTGCGCGGCCGGGTAGCGGTCGGGATGATTGCCTCGTGGTCAGCGATGAGCCTGCCCGACGTGCTGGCGGACTTCCATCACCGGCATCCGGCCGTGGCGATCACCCTGTCGGAGGCGAACTCCAGCCAGCTGCTGGCCGGCCTGGCCAGCGGCACCCTCGACCTGGCGCTGATCGGGCTGGCCGGCCCGCCGCCGCCGGGCATCGAGATCCAGGTCGTGCTCGACGTCCCGCTGGTGGCCGTCGTCAGCCGGGATGACCCGCTCGCCGCTGAGACCGCGACCACCCTCGGGTCGCTCGGGGAGCGGGCCCTGATGTGCCTGCCGCGGGGGACCGGCATGCGGGCCGCGCTCGACCGGGCGTGCGCGAGCGCCGGCGTCGCGCCGCGCGTGTCGTTCGAGGCCAGCGAGCCGATGGTGCTCGCCCATCTAGCGGGCCGCGGCCTCGGCGTGGCCATCCTGCCCGAGTCGGTCACGGACGGCCAGAGCCAGCTGCGCGCGATCCCTGTCACCGGCCCCGAGCCGCGCAGCCGGCTGGCGCTCGCCTGGAGCACGGCCACGGCCAGCAGCCCGGCCGCCCGTGCACTCATCGCGCACGCCAGGGCCGCCATTCATGGCCGTCCGGCCGCAAGCGCGGCGATCTGAGCACGCGCGCACTCAGCATGACGGGCGCGCGGCGTCTTAGTGAGTGCCTGGTAATTCCTGGTCGCGGGCTGCTGCGGTGCCAGCCCCGAGGGTCGCGATCATTACCCGCTCGCCGGCCGCAGGGTCGCGAGGCCGGCGTCAAGATAACGCATGGCGGTGGTGATGGCCCGGTCGCGGCGGTCGCCGGGCGGGATGTCGGCGAGCTCGATCACGATGGCCGCGGCCGCGACGGCCGCGATCCGCGGCCCGGCGTCACCCGGCGCGGCGGCGGTGTCTTGGGCGATGATAGCGGCGCCCTCGGCGATGACCGTGGCCATCCGGGCCGTCCGGAGCGCGTTCAGCTCCGGGTTGGCCGCGAACATGCGCCCGGACAGCTCCCTGAGGTCCTGTTCGGCCTCCGGGCTGCGTGCCCGCAGCCACCGGTCCAGGATCGCCGTCCCGCTCTCCCCGGGCCCCCTGCTGCGTAGCGCGCTGGTCAGCTCGTCCACCGACTGGCTGAACCTGGACATGGCGATGTCCTGCTTGGACGGGAAATACATGGCTACGGTGCGCGGCGCGACGTCCGCCGCCGCCGCGATGTCGGCGATCGTGGTGGCGTCGTAGCCCCGCTCGGCGAACAGCTCGAGCGCCGCCCGGATGATCGCCGCCCGCCGCCGCGCCTTGCTCCGCTCCCGCAGGCCCGCCTGCTCCCGCGGTTCCGCCTGCTCCCGCGGTTCCGCCTGCTCCCGTACTCCTGCGTGTCCCATACCGCAAGTATACATCCCGCAGCAATCTTGCGTTGAACTGCAAATTTGCTATACAGTGCAATTAATGTAGAGGTAGGTAAGGAGCGGAAGATGTCCGAGAACCTGCTAGCGCCGCGCGACACCCGGCCCCGCCGCGCCACCTCGAGCCCGCCTTCTGACTTGCCGGCCAGGACACGCTGGCTAGCACTCGCCGTCTTGTGCGTGACGGTGCTGGTCGCGAACCTGGACAACACGGTCCTGAACGTCGCCCTCCCCACCCTGGTCCGCGACCTGAACGCCACGTCCAGCGACCTGCAGTGGATCGTGGACGCCTACATCATCGTGTTCGCCGGCCTGCTGCTGGCCGCGGGCAGCCTGGCGGACCGGATCGGCCGCAAGAAGACGTTCCTGGCCGGCCTGGCGGTCTTCGCCGCGGGATCGGCCTGGGCCGCCTTCTCCGGCGACGTCGGCACCCTCATCGCCGCCCGGGCGAGCATGGGCGTCGGCGGCGCGCTGATGATCCCCTCGACGCTGTCCATCATCAGCAACATGTTCGCCAGCCCAGCCGAACGCCAGCGCGCGATCGCCCTGTGGGCAGGTACCAGCGGCGTCGGCGTCGCCCTCGGCCCGATCATCGGCGGCCTGCTGCTGGCCCGCTTCTGGTGGGGCTCGGTCTTCCTCATCAACGTGCCCATCGCCGCGGTCGGCCTGCTGGCCGCCGTCTGGCTGGTGCCGGACTCCAGGAACGCGAACGCCAAAGCCCCCGACCTGGCCGGAGCAGTCCTGTCCATCGCCGGGATCGGCATGATCCTCTGGTCGATCATCGAGGCGCCCGCCCGCGGCTGGTCGTCGCCGCTGGTGATCGGCGCGGGCGCCGGTGGCCTGGCGGTCCTGGCCGTCTTCGCCGTCTGGGAAAGGATCACCACGCACCCGATGCTCAACCTGGCCTTCTTCCGCCAGCGCTCGTTCTCGGCCGCGATCCCGGCGGTCGCCGCGGTGACCTTCGGGCTGTACGGGGCGCTGTTCGTGCTCACCCAGTTCATGCAGTTCTTCCTCGGCTACACGCCGCTGCAGGCAGGCGTCCGTGTTCTGCCGGCCGCGGCCGCCGTGGTCGTCATCGCGCCGGCGTCCGCCCTGCTGGTGCGGACCATCGGGACCAAGCTCACGATGGCAGCCGGGCTGGCGCTGATCGCCGCCGGGCTCTGGCAGGTCTCCGGCGCGACCGTCACCACCACGTTCGCCGGCACGGTCCTGGGCATGGTCCTGCTCGGCGCCGGCGCCGGGCTCGCCATCCCGACGGCCACCGGCGCCGTCATCGGCTCGGTGCCCGAGAGCGACAGCGGCGTGGCGTCCGCCACCAACACCACGGCCATCCAGCTCGGCGGCGCCCTGGGCGTAGCGGTCGTCGGCAGCCTGCTGGCCACCCGCTACCAGGACAAGATGACCGCCGCCCTGGCCGGTCATCACCTCCCGCACGCGGCCATGACCGCCATCCAGAGCTCGCTCGGCGGCGCGCTCGCCGTCGCCGCCCGGGCCAGGGGCGCTTCCGGGCAGCTGCTCACCCTCCTAGCCAAGACCGCGTTCGTCAACGGCATGGACCTCGGCCTGCTCACCGGGGCGGTGGTCGCCATCGCCGGCTGCCTGCTGGTCCTCGCCTGGCTGCCCTCCCGCTCGGGCCAGGGCCAGAACTCTCAGTGAGCATTTAATAAGTGCTGCATCCTCAGCTGACGCCGAGGTTCGAAGGGTGGCCGGGAATACGGGTGGCCGAGAATGGAGAAGCCTGACCTGAGGACCGGGAGGCTAGCGGTCCTGCCCGCCGCGCTCAGGGGCTCGTTCGCCGTCATCACCTGGTGAGCGGCCTGGCGACGGCCGCCTGAAGCCGGGCGCCCCGTCAGCCAGGGGGGATGGGCCGACGGGGCGCGCTCTCGGGACCGCCTGCCCAGCTAATGCGGCAGAGGTGCCTGTGTGACGCCCGGAGCGCGCCCGCGGATTACAGCCAGCTGCTTGGATCTGATCAGGCTGCCTGCGCACGTTCAGGTTTCACTCAGTGAAGCTCCAGAAGATAGCCAGCCTGCTTCGAGGCATGGTTCAGCGAAGCAACGGACTATCGAAGTGTGCCCGGGGCAGTGGCCCCGGCGCAGAGGGCTTCATTGAAGGGACAGATCCATGAGCACCGTCGATGGTCCGCCGGCCGAGACCGGACCCGCTCAGCCGGAAGCCGAGGCACCGTGGGCCGCGCCGGGTGCGCAGCCACCGTGGGCCGCGCCCGGCGCGCCGGGCCCCTGGGGTCCGGGCGGCACCTGGGGCCCGGGCGGCCCTGCGGGCCCGGCGGGCCCTACGGGCGCCTGGGGCCCGGGCGGCCCCGGGGGAGCGGGCGATCCGGGCAGCTGGGGGGCGGAGCCGGGCGGCCCCGCCCGGCGGCCGCATCGCCGCCGGAACGCGGTCGTGGCGGCCGGGGTCGCTGGCGTGCTGGCGGCCGGCGGGACGGCCTGGGCCGTGGCCGCCAGCGCCGGGACCCCGGTGCTGAGCACCGCGGCGATCGCCAGCAAGACCGACCCCGGCCTGGTCGACGTGGTCTCCACCCTCGGCTACCAGCAGGCGACGTCGGAGGGCACCGGGATGGTCCTGACCTCGACTGGCGAGGTGCTGACCAATAACCACGTGATCTCGGGCGCCACCTCCATCAAGGTCATCGACATCGGCAACGGCCGGACTTACACGGCGAAGGTGGTCGGATACAGCGAGAGCAATGACGTCGCGGTGCTGCAGCTGCAGAACGCGTCCGGGCTGGCGACCGTGTCCCCGGGCGACTCGTCGACGGTCAGGGCCGGGCAGAAGGTCGTCGCGGTGGGCAACGCCGAGGGCAAGGGCGGCACTCCGTCGGTGGCGACCGGGACGGTCAGCTCGCTGGGTTCCTCGATCACGGCCGTGGACTCCGGGGACGGCGTGTCCGAGCACCTGAGCGGCATGATCCGCTCCGACGCGGGCATCGAGCCCGGTGACTCGGGCGGCCCGCTCGTGAACACCGCCGGGCAGGTCATCGGCATGGACACCGCCGCATCCACGAGCGGTGCGGAGCCCGGCGCCACGTCGGCGACCTCCGCGGCCGCCAGCAGCAGCACGGAGGCCTTCTCGATCCCGATCAACGAAGCGCTCTCGGTCGCCGGCCAGATCGCGGCGGGCCAGTCGTCAGCCACGGTGCACATCGGCTCCACCGCCTTCCTCGGCGTTGCCGTCGCGTCGGGCGGGCAGTCCGGCGCGTTCGGCGGGCAGTCCGGCGCGTTCGGCGGGCAGTCCGGCGAGTTTGGCGGGCAGGCGGCCACCGGGGCTGCCGTCGAGGGGTCGCTGCCGGGGACCGCGGCCGCGCAGGCCGGCCTGGGTGCCGGCGACGTGATCACCTCGCTGGGCGGCCGGGCCATCAGCTCGCAGTCCGATCTGCAGAGCGCGGTCGAGGCTTACCACCCCGGCAGCAAGGTGAGCGTCAGCTGGACGGACTCATCCGGCCAGGCGCAGACGGCGACCGTGGTGCTGACTGCCGGCCCGGCCGGCTGACGGCCTGACTGGCTGGCAGCCAGGTCATGGCCGGCCTCCGCAGGATGCCGGAAGCGCCGCCAGCAGGCGGCCAGAGCGCCCCGCGCCCAGCGCGGGGCGCTCTGCGCTGACGCAGGCCGGCGAGATCCCCGCTCACCGGGCCCGGCGCAGGCTGATCAGCCTAGGGTTATCAGCGCTAACGCAGAGGAAAGTCAGAGCGCTCGCTGAGACTCTGCTGTCAGCGTCAGACCAGGCACCGGCAGCAAGGGAGATTCAGCCATGGCACGTCTCAGGCCGGCTCACTGGGCTCGGTGGCTGGCCGGAGGCGTGGTGCTGCTCGCCGTGCTGATCGTCGGCGGCACCTACCTCTATATCCACGTCATCGAGGGGCCAGCGCCCGCGCCGCTCGGCCTGTCGTCGTCCGCCGGAGCAAGCCGGAGCGCGACGGCGGGCAGCACCGGTACCGCGGCCGCGGGCAGCACCGCGACGACGGCGGGGTCAGCTGCGGTGGCGGGCACCTGGAAGGTGGGCTCGGGGTCGCTGGTCGGCTACCGGGTGCAGGAAGTGCTCTTCGGCCAGAACAACACCGCGGTGGGCCGCACCAGCAGCGTCACCGGCAGCATGACCATCCAGGGGGCGACCGTCACGGCGGGCAGCTTCACCGTTCAGATGGCCACCATCGTCAGTGACCAGAGCCAGCGGGACGTCCAGTTCCGCGGCCGGATCATGGACACCTCCGCCTACCCGACCGGGACGCTGCGGCTGACCCGGCCGATCAGCCTCGCGCCGCTGCCCGCGATCGGGCAGGCCAGGAGCTATCCGGCGGCTGGCGACCTGACCCTGCACGGGCACTCCCGCGCGGTGACCTTCACGGTCACGGCCGAGCGGACGCACAGCGGGATCGAGGTGACCGGGTCCATCCCGATCCTGTTCGCGGACTGGGACATCCCCAACCCCAGCTTCGGCAGTGTCATCACCACCCAGAACCACGGGATCCTCGAGTTCCTGCTCCGGTTCAGCCAGGGGTGACCCGCGCCCGGCCGCGCCGCCGGGCGCGCAGCACCGTGTCGCGGACGGCGATGGCCTCGCCGTCAGGATCGGTGACCTCGCGCTCGCGGGCCTCGCTCACGGCGATCTCCCAGTCCTGCGGGTCCAGCGCGGCGGCGACATCGGCCGGGGCGTAGAAGAGCTCGGGCATGGCAGGGCGCCGCGCGGTGGTCTGCAGGTCCGAGGGATGATGAGCGACGATCAGCAGCGAGCCGCCCGGTGCTACCGCGGCGGCCAGGCGGCCGAATATCAGCTCGCGCGGCCCCGGCGGCAGCTGCAGGAACTGCGCGGAGACCAGGTCGAAACGGCCGGCCGGGGGAGCCCAGGCCGAGAGATCCTCGTGCCGCCAGGTGATGAGCTGCGCGACCCCTTCGCCGGCCTCGGCCGCCCTTGACTCGGCCCGGGCCAGGGCGACGGCCGAGATGTCGACGGCGGTGACCCGCCAGCCGCGCTGGGCCAGCCAGATCGCGTCCGCACCTTCCCCGGACCCGGCGTCCAGCGCCTCGCCGGGAATCAGGCCGGCCGACTCACGGGCCAGCTGCGGGTTAGGGCTGCCGCTCCACAGGGCGCTGCTGGAGCGGTAGCGCTCGTCCCAGAACGCCTCGTCCCGCAGCACCTGCGCGCCGTGCTCGTGCTGCTCGTCATGCTGACCGGCCTGGCCGCCAGCCACCGCATCCCCGCCGGTCACCGCATCGCCTCCGCCTCATGCCGCAGTCGCGCCGTACGCCCGGGCCGGACCGGCACCTGACCGCTCACCGCCGTTGCCTGCGCACTGCCCCCTCACTCTCTCACCCTGGCGGCGCCACCTGACGTACCGGACGCGGGCAGGTCGGGCGCCACCTGACGTACCGGACGCGGGCAGGTCAGGTGACATTGCGCTTGCTGGGAGTCAGGAGGTGCGGCTCGCGATCGGGCTCGTCGATGCCGAAGCTGATGATCCGCCGGGGATAGATGCGGATGATCGCGTCGTCCGTGCCGGCCGCGGCCCCGGCGGCGCCGCCGACCGCCTCCGCCGCCCCGCGGATCTCCAGGCACCGCACTCGCCACGGCTGGCGGGAGACGATGTCGTCGACGACGAAGGCAACCCGGCTGTTGCCCGTCACGTTGCGGAACTTCTGGCTGGCCGACATGTGGTAGCCGCCGATGTCGATCGTGCCGAGGTCCTCGTTATAGCGAAAGCCGACGGGGTTGACCTGGGGAGTGCCGTCCGGCTGGATGGTGGCGAGCCGGCCGAGCAGCTGGGTCTTCAGGTAGCCGGTCTCCGCGGCTGTGAACGTCATGATCGCCTCATTATTCCTGTCGGTGGCTGTCTGCTGGCAGGGCCCGGTCATGCGCGGTCGCCCGGGCGCCTGGGAAGGACGCTAAGACCTCAACTGTCGTTGAAGTCAAGCGTTCCGGCGGCCAGCCTTGCCGCGCCTACGGGGTGACCGGCCAGCTGTGCACGGGCTCGTTCGCGTGCATGTGCTCGATGTAGCGCTGGGTCATCTGCCGCAGCGCCTCGGCGCGGTCTGCTCCGGCTTGCCGCAGAGCCGCGACCGTGCCGATCTGCCAGGTGGCCCCGTTTCGGCCGGACAGGCAGCGCTGCTCGATGATGCCCAGCAGGCGATCGGCATGCACCTGGCTGACGCCCCAGCGGCCGAGTCCCTCGCGGGCCAGCGGCAGCAGGCGCCGGAGCACGAGCTCGGCCGCGGGGGCCTCGCCGAGGCCCGGCCAGTAGAGCTGCGCGTCGATGCCATGGCGGGCGGCCTCACGCAGGTTCTCGGCCGCGGCCGAGAAGGACATCTGGGTCCAGATGGGGCGCTGGGCCTCGGCGAGGGACCGGAGCAGCCCGTAGTAGAAGGCCGCGTTCGCCATGATGTCCGCGACCGTCGGGCCGGCCGGCAGCACCCGGTTCTCGACCCGCAGGTGCGGCTTGCCGTCGGTGGCGGCATAGACGGGGCGGTTCCACCGGTAGATGGTGCCGTTATGCAGGCTCATCTCGGCCAGCTCCGGGCAGCCGCCGCGGTCCAGCACCTCCTGCGGATCCTCGCTGCCGCAGATCGGCAGCAGCGCCGGGAAGTACCGGATGTTCTCCTCGAACAGGTCGAACACCGAGGTGATCCAGTTCTCGCCGAACCAGACCCTCGGCCGGACGCCCTGCTCTTTGAGCTCATCCGGCCGCGTGTCAGTGGCCTGCTCGAACAGCGTGATCCGGGTCTCGTGCCACAGCTGCCTGCCGAACAGGAACGGCGAGTTGGCGGCCAGCGCGATCTGCACGCCGGCGATGGCCTGGGCGGCATTCCAGTAGCTCGCGAAGGTGTCCGGGCTGACCTGGACGTGCAGCTGCACGCTGGTGCACGCGGCCTCCGGCGTGATGCTGTCGGCATAGGTGAGCAGCTGCTCGGCACCCTCGATGGCGATCCGCATGTCCTCCCCGCGGGCCGCGAAGATCTGCTCGTTGAGCACCCGGAAACGGTCGCTGGCGGTCATCGTCCCCAGGTCGACGTCCTGCTGCCGCAGTGTCGGCAGGATGCCGATCATGACGAGCCGGCTGCCGGCCTCGCCGGCCCTGATGTCCGCGGCATTGAGGCTGGCGCGGACCTCCTGCTCCAGGTCCGCCAGCGCGTCGCCGTCCAGCCGCCGAGGCGGCACGTTGATCTCGAGGTTGAACTGCCCCACCTCGGTCGCCCAGGCCGGATCCGCGATCGCGTCGAGCACGGCGGCGTTGTGCATGGACGCCGATCCGTGCTCGTCGACGAGGTTCAGCTCGATCTCCTGGCCGACCTGGGCCGGGCTGGCCTCGAACAGGTGCTCGCGCAGCATCCGGGCGAACACGTCCAGCGAGCGCCGCAGCTTGTCCCGGTAGACGCGCCTGTCCTCGCCACTGATCTTGATGGCCTGAATCTCACGGCCCATCAGGCATCCGCTCACGCAGATAGCGCGGCCCCGCTGGCACGGCCGTCCTGGCCGCCCGCCGCCGCTCCGCCGGTTCCAGCCTCATATCAGCATTAGACACGCAGACCGCCCGGCAAGCCAGCGACCTTCCGGCATCTCCGCCCGCGGCAGCGGCGGGTCAGCAGCGGCGGGTCAG
>Ga0187858_10000937_pt1 | contig 34306 bp, 20 predicted proteins | sample June2016WEW_8_15_FD_133015 | JGI IMG/M metagenome (GOLD analysis project Ga0187858, IMG submission 133015) | Peatland microbial communities from SPRUCE experiment site at the Marcell Experimental Forest, Minnesota, USA - June2016WEW_8_150 | ecosystem: Environmental > Terrestrial > Soil >...
CCGCTTCGGAAGGTCGGCCGCTGTGGAGAAAGTTAGTTTCGCGGGGCTGATTACGGCGTAAAAGCGGCGGCAAGCCGGCGCACTCCAAAAGGGGCGAGATTGGCTGTACTGGGGGACAGTTTTCATGGGGAACGCGGGTGGAAACGAGACGAAACATCTTGCGGGAGGCATCCGTATCATGGGAGAGAACAAATTGCGCATCGCGCTTTATCTTGGAGAGGCTATGTTTGCCCGCCGTACCTTGATGCAATTGGCCACCAAACTCGCCATTGGCCTGGGCGCGCTGTTTCTTGTGGGGGTATTGCTGGCCGCGATTCCGAATCACCGCGCACCTGCTGTGGCCGGCGTTTCCGCCGAGCCAGCGCAGGAAGCGCAAGGGATGGATCATTCGTCCAAGCCAGGCATGGACGTGGACAAGGCGAACTCGAACGAAAAGGATGCCGGGCGGGACATGACGCACAAGCACCATGGGGATTCCGTGCATATGCACGTGACGGCGGCGAAGGCGGGCGATTCCGCCCGGTAATTTTCGGTCGGATGGTGGATGTAGATCCGTATGGGGGATCGAGCGAAAAGATTTTCGCGATGAACCGCTGCGACTAAACGGGATGCGTAAGAATGCGGGAAAAAGCTTTCTTCAGGGGCTGAAGCCCGATCGTTTAGGGGCTCTACGCCGGGGCTGAAGCCCCGGCCTCCTAAGGAGCGCGGACGTTCCCCGCAGCTTGCAGCGCCACTCAAGCCAGCTATTTCCTACTATTCCTTGAGCTTGAGGCGGTGCTTGTTCTCCTCGAGGAAAGCGCGCAGGTCCTTGGAGGCATCGAGGAGGCGCACCCACTGTTCGTAGTAGAGCGTGACCGGAAAGCGGCCGAGGCCGTAGACGCTCACGCCGCCCTTTTCGCCGACGCGAAATTCGAGTACGCCCCTCTTGCGGCCCTGGGTCTGTTTCTCAAGTTCGGCGATGCGCGCCAGCAATTCTTCCTTGGTGGGTTCTGCCATAGTTCCTCCTCAGGTTGGTCTGTTCACAATATCGCGTTGGGGTGAGGGACCGCAAGAAGAGCAAAGGCGAGTCCTAGGACGCCTAAGGCTTTGCGGCTAGCCCGCCCACTCTGGCGGTTCAATTGCGTACTGCCCTCCCCAGCCAGTATCATGCATCTTTCACGTCGGGGGTCACGTCTATCTTCACTATGGGTCGCTTTTTCCAGCGGTTAGCAAAGTTGGCGGTGTCGGCGCTCGTCCTTGGCGCGCTTGCGGTATGCGCTGCTCCCCCCGATTCCACGGAAATCATGCCGTTATCCCAAGTGCGCGCGGGGATGCAGGGTTATGCTTACACGATTTTCGCGGGCGATCAAATCGAGAAGTTTGACCTGGAAGTGCTTGGCGTGCTGCCGAATTTTCTGGGGCCGAAACAGTCCATCATCCTGGTGCAGTTGAAAGGGCCGAAGGTGGAGCATACCGGGGTGGTGGCCGGGATGAGCGGGAGCCCGGTGTATCTGGAGGGGAAGCTGGCGGGGGCGCTCTCGCTAAAGCTGGGAATATTCACCAAGGAAGCGATTGCGGGTGTGACGCCGATTGAAGATGTGCTGCGGCCACCGACGGAAAGCGCCACAGCGCAAGCCAACCCGCAGCAATTTTCGTTGCCAAACAATGCACTGGCCCGCAACACGCTGCCGAGCGGATCGTCGCTGGAGCCCATCGAGACGCCGCTGGTGTTTTCTGGATTTCAGCCGGCGGCGCTGCAGCAGTTTGCGCTGCAACTGCAGAGTTATGGATTTGTGGCCGCGCAGGGCGGCACGGCGGAAGCGCGGCCGGAGGATGGTCATCTGACTCCGGGAGACATGGCGGGAATGGTGCTGGTGCAGGGCGATGCGTCCATCAATGCGGCATGCACGGTGACCGCGGTGCAGGGCGACCGGGTGTTTCTGTGCGGGCACCCGTTCATGAACCTGGGCGACATTCAGATGCCCATGGCGCGGAGCCGCGTGGTGACAACGCTGTCGTCGGAACTCGCGTCCACGAAGATTGTGAATGTGGGCGGGCCGATCGGGACGATTACGGGCGATCACCTGACGGCGGTGACGGGAAGACTGGGCGCACCGCCGGCGATGATTCCGCTGGAATTGACGTTTGTGACGGGAAGCGCGGAGAAGAAACTGCACTTTGAGCTGGTGAATCATCCGAAGCTGACGCCGCTGCTGGTGGCGCTGACGACGTTCAACGGGATCAGCCAGAATTCGCTATATGGCGAGGGAACGACGCTGCGGCTGACGGGAGAAATCCGGCTGCAGGGGCACGTGCCGGTGCAGGTGGAAAACACGTTTGCGCCGGGCGATGCGCTGATGCCGGACAGCATGCCGATCGCGCTGGTGGTGCAGAACATGTTCGGACGGCTCTTCAACAATAATTACGAAATTCCTTCGGTGGAGCACATTGCGCTGCGCGTGGAAAGCCAGCCGGGGCGGAAGTCGTACACGATTGACAGCGCGTGGCTGGAAAAAGGCGAAGCGGCGCCGGGGGACAACCTGAAAGTTCGCGTGCTCTTGCAGCCGTATCGCGGCCCGGCACGCATCGAAGAAGCGACGGTGCATGTGCCGGACCAGATTGCGCGGGGCGCGACGTTGCGCGTGCTGGTGAGCGATGCGGACTGGATGAATCGGGCGTCGCGCGGGTTCAATTTTCCCGGCATGCCCGGCGCGGCGGGGCCGGAAGGGCTCGATCAACTCATCACGCTGATGAATCGCGAACGGCGCAATGACCGGCTGTATGTGGGGCTGTTTGTGCCGGCGCCAACGCTGGTGTGGGACGACAAGGAATTGCCGAATGTGCCTCTGTCGCAGATCAACATGATTGACGGGCGTCCTGCGCCGGGCACGGTGCAAGTGCTCCGCGAGTCCTTGTCCAGCGAGTCTTCGATTGCGCTTGGCGGCCCTGTTTCCGGGCTGATCTCCTTGAATCTGCAAATCCGGTGAAACTGTCAATGTCGAAACTTACGCAACGCTTGATCTTGCTGTCCTCGCTGTTTTGCCTGGTGGCCGCGTCCGCCGTGGCGGACCACACGCGCCGTTGGCACCAATCCACGTATGAAGAATTCCAGAAAGGCACGGCGAATGGCGTGGCCGTGCGGAGCGATGGGCACCTTGAGCTGGCGCCGAAATTCACGCTGATTTCCGATGCGGACGCTTCCTATCTGTGGTCGCTGCGGACAGATCCCGCGGGTGTGTTGTACGCAGGCGGGGGATCTCCCGCGAAGGTATTCCGATTTGAAGGAAACGGGAAGCCGAAGACGGCGTTCGAGTCCACGGACCTGCTGGTGCAAGCGATTACGTTCGACGCGAAGGGCAACTTGTATGTGGCGACATCGCCGGACGGCAAGGTCTATCGGGTCACGCCGAGTGGGGAGAAGTCGGTCTTCTTCGACCCGAAGACGAAATACATTTGGGACCTGGCGTTCGGAGGTGATGGAACGCTGTACGTAGCGACAGGCGATAAAGGGCAGATTTTCGCGGTTACGGCGGAGGGCAAGGGAGAACTTTTCTACGCGAGCGACGAGGCGCACATCAAGGTGCTGACGTTTGACGCGAAGAATAATCTGCTAGCCGGGACGGAGCCAAACGGGCGAGTGTTGCGGATTTCGCGAAGCGCGGAGAAAAGCGGGAAGAAAAAACCGGCGGATGAAGCGGTGGCAGAAGGGTTCGTGATTTACGAGACCTCGAAGCGCGAGGTGACTTCGCTGACGGTGGCGCCCGACGGAATTGTCTACGTGGCGGCGATTGGGGAGAAACAGAAATCGGGCACTCAAGCTCCCTCGGCAGTGATTACGATGCCTCAAGGAACGACGACCATCACCACTTCGGTTGCGCCGATGGGCGGCCAGGCCGGAGCTCCCTTTGTGGCCTTTCCGCAGGCCATTTCGAGCAGCATTTACAAGATCGCGGCCGACGGGGCGCCGGAAGAGATCTGGAGTTCGCGGGACGACGTGGTTTACGCGCTGGGACTGAATTCGGACGGGCGATTGCTTGCGGGAACGGGCAACACCGGTTCGCTGCTGGTGATTGACGGGCGTGGGGTGTATGCGCAACTGGCGAAATCGGGGTCTGCGCAGATCACAGGGATTTCGCGCTCGGCTGGCGGGAAGGTGTTTCTGTGCACAGCGAATCCCGGCAAGGTGTATTCGCTTGGCCCCGAGTACGAGCCGGAAGGCACGTTTGAGTCGCAGTCGTTCGATGCGAAACTCTTTTCGCAGTGGGGCCGGATTGAGTGGTGGGGGCCACCGGCTAGCACCGGCACGGCAACAAGCAAGGGTGGGAAGAATGCGGGCGAGGCGCGGCTGGAATTTTTCGTGCGCAGCGGAAACACGGAGGACCCGGGGAAAGAATGGTCGCGTTGGTTTGGGCCGTACACGGCGTCCGCAACGCCCGTGGAAGCGCCCGCGGCGCGATTCCTGCAGTGGAAGGCAGTGATTCACGATGGCCGCCCCGGCGACGGGATCGATTGGGTGAGCGTGGCGTACCAGCCGAAAAACGTTGCGCCAGTGATTGATGGCATTGCGCTGCAGGACCCGGGCGCACGCGTGCAAGCGCAGCAGATTATTACGGGGCAACCCGGCAGCCTTGTTCTGAAGCAGCCGCCAGCGCCCAACCCCAGCGGCGTGGTGATGACAACAGCGAGCGTGGCCAAGTTTGACCAGCCGCCCCAAGGGACGCAGCAGAAGGGCTACCAGTCCGTACTGTGGAGCGCGCACGACGACAACGACGACGACCTGCGCTATGCCGTTTATTTCCGGGGCGAGAGTGAGCACGACTGGAAGCTTCTGAAAGACAATTTGGACCAGAAATTCTATTCCTGGGATACGACGACGATGCCGGATGGGGCGTATTACCTGAAGATTATGGCGAGTGATGCGCCGTCCAATCCGCCCGCCGCGGCACTGAGGACGGAGCGGGAGAGCGAACGATTTGAAGTGGACAACACGCCGCCCAGCATTGAGAAGCTGCAGGCGAGTGCCGCTGGAATGAATGCGGACCGTACGCACGGCGTTGCGTATGATTTCCGGTTCACGGCCAGCGATGCGACGAGCAGCGTCGAAAAAGCACAATACAGTGTGGACGGCGGCGATTGGGTGTTGCTAGCGCCGGCAGGGGGCATCAGCGACAGCAAGACGGAATCGTACGAATTCGCCGTGCGGGGGCTCTCGCCGGGTGAACACACGATCGCGGTGCGCGCTTACGACAAATTTGAAAACGTGGGAGCAGCGAAAACGACGATCACGGTCGCGAAGTAAAAATCAGCGCTGGCTCTTCGGTTTGGGGAGATCCGGGGTCGCGGGCCGCGGCTTATCGGAATCCAGAAACATTTCAATTTCCGCGCCAAAACCCATGCGGCCATCGCTATAGGCATCGGGACGCGCGTGCACCAGGCGAGCCCGGCAGTGGGTCTCATCGGGCTGGTTGCCCGTGACTTCAGCAGGCATTTTCAGAGTCGCTTCAATCGGCATGCCCACTTGCAGTGGTGCGGAAGTGACGAAGAAAAAACCTCCCCGCGAAAGATTGATGGCCTCGGTAAAATGTTCGGTCTTGTCCGCAGCCAGGCCCAGGGAGCGGAAACGCAAGGGGACACGAAGAGAGAAGCGCTCGAGTTGGCGGCGTTCCGAAGGGGCCATGATCACTCCGCGCCGGGCGAGGATGGGCGTTTCGCGGCGGCGCACCTAATTGAACTCTAAGGTTAACAGAGAGGTATGGCAGGTCAAGGGGAAGAGGGGTCCATTCGTGGGAAACTCTCGCGCTAGGAGTACCAGCTAGACTAGTGCCGTTCCAACTTGTTCCAGCAAATCCCTCAGAGGATGGTCTCTCCGCGTAAGCGTCAGATCCCTGGACAATCATTTGGCCAGAGTAGTTGGAACGGTACTAGACTGAGAGTATGGTTCCTCCCAACATCAGTGCGCAGAATGAAGTGCCCGCCATCACATGGGAGACCATTGTCGAGGCCCACGAGCGCATCCGGCCGTTGGTCCATCGCACACCGGTCTTGACGAGCACCTCGCTGAACGAGCTAGCGGGAGCATCGCTCTTTTTCAAGTGCGAGAATCTGCAAAAGACGGGGTCGTTTAAGATTCGCGGCGCCAGCAACGCCATCTTTTCGCTAAGTGAGGGTGAAGCAAAGCGGGGAGTGGTAACGCATTCCAGCGGCAACCACGCGGCGGCAGTGGCGCGGGCAGCGGGCTGGCGTGGCGTGCCTGCGTGGATCGTCATGCCAAAGAATGCACCGGCGGTGAAATGCCGCGCCGTGGAATCGTACGGAGGGAAAATCACCTATTGCGAGCCAAAGGTTTCGGCGCGAGCGGAAACGGCGGCGAAGATTCAGGCAGAAACGGGAGCGGCGCTGATCCATCCCTACGATGACGACCGGATCATCGCCGGGCAGGCGACGGCCGCAAAGGAATTGTTGGAAGAGGTGCCGGAGTTGGACGCCGTGCTGGCGCCGGTTAGCGGCGGCGGGCTGTTGAGCGGAACATGCTTGGGAGCGAAAGGAATGTGCGGCACGGTGCGGGTATTTGGGTGCGAGCCGGAACGCGCGGATGATGCGTACCGTTCGCTGAAGACCGGCGTGCTGCAGACGCAGGAAACAAGCGATACGATTGCGGACGGTTTGCGAGCTTCGCTGGCGCCACGCACGTTTGCGATTCTGCGGAAGTATGTGGATGGAATTCTGTTGGTGAGCGAAGAGGAGATTCGCGCAACAATGCGGCTGGTATGGCAACGCATGAAGATTGTGATCGAACCATCCAGCGCGGTGGCGCTTGCGCCGTTGCTGCGCGAAGGCGGGGTGGCGGCGCTGGGCTTGCCTACTGGCGCGCCTGGAAGGTCGCCGCGAATCGGGGTGATTCTTTCCGGCGGGAACGTGGAGATGGGCTGAGGGTGCGGCAAGGGCGCGGGCAGAGAAAATCAAACGCAGAGGACACAGAGTGCGCAGAGTTCGCAGAGAAGAGAGAGGCTGAAGAGAGATCCCTCGGCCCCGGCGAAGCGCACGGGGCGCACAAATCGCGCTGCGCGACCCAACGCGCCAAACTGCGGGGCGAAGGAGAAAATCGGGTCGCTCCACCTCGGGATGACGGACCGCCGAAACGCGCGGGGAGGCTGAGGATTGTCAGGCTGGGGCGCGCTGTGTAGACTTGTGGGGTAAATTTCTCTCAGAGGAACAATTCTCGGGATTGCGGCGCGATGACACCTCACGGGTCGCCCTCGCCGCCCCGGTGAAAGCGCGCTAGACAGGTCCGTTAGGGTGGGTCAAATTGTCCTCTCTCAGGCAGGGTCTTGCTTTCTCCGTTCTGATCATCGGGATCAACCTATTGGGCTCGCCGGCGAATGCACAGATTCGCGAACAGCTATCACAAGCCATTAATGACGCGGGCTACCTGCGAATCGCGCACACCAAGCCGCTGCTGGCGACGCCGGCAAACGATGCGGGGCGGGTGGAGTCCAGCAGAGCGATGCAGCGAATACTGCTGGTATTGTCGCCGTCGCCGGAGCAGGAAAACCAACTGAAGCAGTTGCTGGACGAGCAGCAGAATCGCAAGTCGCCGCAATATCACCACTGGCTGAACGCTGACGAGTTCGCCGCGAAGTTTGGCGTGGCCGACGCGGACGTGGAGAAGGCAAAGCAATGGTTGCAGGGACGCGGGTTCACGGTTGCGCAAACCGCGAAGAGCAAAAGATGGGTGGAGTTCAGCGGCACATCGCAGCAGGTGGAACAAGCGTTTCACACGGAGCTTCACTATTACAAACTGGGGGAGAAGCAGTATGTGGCGAATGCCACGGACATTGCGATTCCCAATGTGCTGGCGGAGATTTCCAGCGGAGTGGTTTCCCTGAATAGTCTTGGGAAGCGGCCGCCGCGGCGGATTGTTGCCGGTACGACGGGCAGCAGTCTGGCCACTCTGCATGGAGGGCTGCGGCCGCAACTGACCTACACCGGGGCGACAAATGCGTATTATGTTGCCCCGGGAGATTTTGCGGCGATTTACAACACCAAGCCGCTGCTGAGCAGCGGGATTGACGGCACGGGCGTGGCGATTGCGGTAATCGCACAGTCGCAGTTTGAATTGACGGATGTGCAGACGTTCCGCCAGATCTTCAAGTTGAGCGCAAACGATCCAAACATCGTGGTTGTGGGACCGAGCCCGGGTTTCAGCAATCCGACGGACGCGGAAGAGGCGCTGTTAGACACAGAATGGGCCGGCGCCGTTGCCCCGGGCGCGATGATCAGTGTGGTGATTGCAGGGAGTACGGACACAACGAGCGGCGTGGATCTGGCTGCGGCCTACGCGATTGACAATGAAGTTGCGCCGATCCTGACGTACACGTATGGAGGGTGCGAAGCGGCGCTGGGCCCGGCCGGAAATGCGTTTTACAACGCGCTTTGGCAGCAAGCCGCCGCGGAAGGAATCACCGTGCTGGTGGCCGCAGGCGATAATGGCGCGGCGGGCTGCGACCATCCGAACTTTGGGTTGCCAGCGAGCCGGGGGTTCGCGGTGAATGGAGCGGCGGCAACGCCGTACAACGTCGCGGTGGGCGGCACGCAATTCGCGGATCAGGGCAACGAAGCGAACTATTGGAATGCGACTGACGCCGGCGATTTTTCCTCCGCGATTGGTTACATCCCGGAAGTGGCGTGGAACGACAGTTGCGATCCCGGGCAGGCGGCCAGCGCGACGAACTGCTTGTATGGAAACGGCAATTTCAGCCTGTTGGCGGGAGGCGGCGGGGCGAGCTCGGTCTATGCAAAACCGCCGTGGCAAACAGGCACGGGCGTTCCCGCGGATGGCGCGCGCGATGTGCCCGATGTGGCGCTGGCAGCGGGGGCTGGGCATGACAACATTGTGTATTGCACCAGCCACGTTGGGGCGGGGCCCGCGTGCCAAATCGATGCGCAAAATAATCTGGTGGGATTGACGTTGGTGGGAGGCACATCGGCCGCGACTCCGGCGATGGCGGGGATCCTAGCGCTGGTGGAACAGCAGAATGGAGTTTTGCAGGGGCAGGTGAACTACGTTCTGTACCAGTTGGCGCAGAACCAGAGTTGCGACTCTTCCCAGCAAACCAGTCCTACGGCGCAGAATTCCTGCGTATTTTATGACGTGACGACTGGAAACAACGCCGTGCCTTGCGCGGGCGGTTCGCCGGAATGTTCATCGACACAAAATGGAGTGAATGGTTTCCTGAACGGGCAAGCAGCCGGAGCGGGCTATGACCTGGCGACGGGGCTGGGTTCAGTCAATGCAGCGAATCTGGTGAGCAATTGGAAGAATGCGTCGTTTGCGGGATCGCAAACGAGCATGCAGGCGTCCAGCGCGAGCTTCGTGCACGGCACAGGCGTGAATGTTAGCGGAACGGTCGCGCCTGCGAACGGAAACGGCACGCCGACAGGAACGGTCTCGCTGAAGACGGACCTGTACGGCGACGCGGACAACTTGCCGCTGACGAATGGCGCATTCACGGCTGCGGTTAGCGATCTGCCGGGAGGCCAGTACAAGCTCTTCGCGCATTACGCCGGTGATGCGACGTATGCGGCAAGCGATTCGCCGGTGCTGCTGTTGAATGTGCAGCCGGAACCGAGTTCGACGACGATCAGCTTGAACGGTCTGCAGGCAGGAAGTGCGGATTACGGTGCGGCGGTTGCGGTGCGCGTGACGGTGGCGGGCGCCTCGGGCTTTGGCAAGGCGACGGGCACGGTCACTTTGCAGGATGGAGCGACGCTGATTGGCACGTATGCGCTTGCAGCAGATGGCAGCGCCTACATTCCCACGGGAAATGGCGGCGGATATTCGTTTGGGGTGGGAGCGCACACGTTGACGGCAACGTATGCGGGAGACAACAGCTTTGCGGGAAGCGCGGCGGCTCCAGCGAACTTCTCGATCGGGAAAGGGACGCCGTATGTCGTGCTGGGCGCCAATTCCGCGAACGTGTCCGTGGGGCAGTCCGTGGGAGTCCACGCGGTTGTGGCGGGATCGGGAACGCAGGCGGCCACGGGGACAATTCATTTCACGGACAATGGCGTGCCAATTGGCACTACCGTGCCGCTGCGAACGGGCGGCTTTTTTGGGACGCAGGCGCAAGCTTCGATGATCGCGGCGAACCTGACGGTGGGAACACACGTTTTTGGCGCCAGCTACGATGGCAGCGGCGACGCCAACTATTCCAGCGTGCCGAGCGGCGACCAGAACGAAGCGCAGTTTGCCGTCAATGTGAGCGCGAATGAGGGAACGAAGACGAGTACGACGACGCTGACGCCTAACACCTTGCCCACAACTCTGGGAAGCACGGGTGTTTTCCAGGTGGCGGTTGCGCCTGCGGGAGCGAGTGGAGTGACGGGTTCCGTAACGCTTTGGGATGCGGTGGGGCCGCGAAGCACATCAGTGGGGCTGGGGACGGATGGTACAGCAAGGATCACGATCCCCTGGACGCAGGCGGGCAATGCGACACTCTACGCGCAGTATTCGGGGGACGCAAACTATGGTGCCTCGGCGAGCGCGTCAGTGGCGTTTAGTGTGAGCAAAGGCACGCCAACGGTGACCTTGAGCGCGCCAAGTGCGGCGAGTGCCAATCACGAAGTCAGCGTCAACGTCAGTGTGGCGGGGATTCCGAGCAACGGTTTGCTAGCTTATCCCACGGGAGTGGTGGAGTTTTGGGATTCGGTGAATGGCGGGGCGGCGCAGCTTATCGCCGCGCAAAACCTGACGGTGGGGCCGGGGAATATCAGCGTGTTCGCGACACGCAAGGCGTTTGCGCCCGGGGTGCACAGCCTGAAAGTGCACTATCGCGGGGACAACAACTGGCTGGCGGCGAACTCCGCGAGCCAACCGATGACGACGGGAGACTTCAGCTTGAGTGTATCGCAGAACCCAGTGGCGTTTGTGGCGGGCAGCGCGGGGATGGCCACGGTAACGATCACGGCGTCTGGCGGCTTTACGGGCACGATCAATTTGACGTGCCCCACGGGGACGACAGTTTTGCCCGCGGGATATGCCTGCTCGTTTTCTTCGTCGAGCGTCACGATTGCTGCGGGGCAAAGCACGGCGACAACGCAACTGCAACTGACTCCCACCACGACGACGGCTGGAGCGGCTGTGCGGACCGTGGCGGGTGCAGGAACGGCGAACGGGAACGGGTGGATGGCGTTTGGGCTGCTGGTGGGGATGGGCATGCTAGGGCTGGCGGTGTGGGGCACGGATGGAAGAAGAGGTGCCCGGCGGCTGGCCTTCGCCAGCGGCTGGACGGTTTGCCTGGTGAGCTTGGCGCTGGGCTGCGGAGGTGGGAGTGGCGGCGGGGGCGGCGCGAAGGCAGCGACCACAACCACGCTTTCGAGTTCGAACTTGCGGGTCGTGTATCAGCAGCCGTTGACGCTGATCGTTCACGTCACCGACGGCGCAGCAAACCCCTCGGGCCAAGTGCAGATCTACGATAACGGCCAGCCTTATAGCGGCCTGGTGGGCGTGATTGGGGGGAACGCGACGTTCACTTCGGATACACTGCCGGTTGGGTCTCATCCCATGGTGGCACACTATTTCGGCGACGCCAACACGCTGCCGTCGGTTTCGCCGACAATCAACCAGGAAGTGCTGGGACTGGTCAATCTGGAGATTACGGCGGCCTCGACCAGCGGAATTTCGCACCCGGCCGATTTTCAGGTGCAACTAAATTAGCCCGCAAGTGTTACAAAAAAGGGACGTTCGGCGCATGGGAGGGAGCAAACCGTTTCCTGCCCTGGGGCATCTTAAACGGACAGCATGAAGAGTGTCTGCGTAAGGGGCGGAGGCACGCCATTCCTGCCAAAAGAGCCCGGGAAGACTGCGATAAAGACGCTGGGGAGCTTAAGAAAATCATGAAGATTCTAAAGACGCAGAGCTGGATGGTTTTGTGCGCCGTGACCCTTCTGCTGGCAGGGCAGGCAGCGCGGGCGCAGCAAGTGACAGTGCCGGCGCGTGTGGTCGAAGCCGTGGATGACACGCGGACGGTGCAACTGAAGGGGAATGTGCACCCGCTGGCGCGAGCCGCGAACGACCAGGGAGCGCTGCCGGATTCGCAGCCTTTGACGCGCATGTTGCTTTTGCTGCAGCGCAGCGACGCGCAGGAAGCCTCGCTGCGCCAGTTGATGGACGCGCAGCAGACCAAGGGGTCGAGCAGTTATCACGCGTGGCTGACGCCGGAACAATTTGGGAAGCAATATGGTCCGGCGGACGCCGATGTGCAGGCGGTGACAGACTGGCTGACGGGGCAAGGGTTTCAGGTGGCAAAAGTGGCCGCGGGGCGCACGGTGATTGAGTTCAGCGGAAACGTGGCGCAGGTGCGGAACGCGTTTCACACGGAGATTCACAAGTATGCGGCAAAGGGCGAAGAGCACTTCGCGAACACGCGCGATCCGGCGATCCCGGAAGCGTTGGCTCCGGTGGTCAAGGGAGTGGTGGCGCTGCACAATTTCAGGAGCAAGGCCGCCATCCACCGCGTGGGGACTTTTCGCCGAAACGCCGCGACGGGGCAAGTTTCACCGCTTTTTACCTTTAACGATGTGAACGGAACGTTTTATGCAGTGGGTCCGGGGGACTTCGCCACGATCTACAACGTTCCTGCAACAGCCACGGGGAGTGGACAGTCGATTGCGATCGTCGGGCGGTCTAACATCAACATTCAGGATGTCCGTGATTTCCGCAGCATCTTCGGTTTGCCCGCAAATGATCCGCAGATTATCTTGAATGGCCCGGACCCTGGACTTGTCTCCGGCGACGAGGGCGAATCGGATCTGGATGTGGAATGGGCCGGCGCGGTTGCGCCTGCAGCGCAGATTATTTTCGTGACCACGCAAGGCACGCAGACGGACTTCGTGGACGGAATCGACGCGTCCGCAATCTACATTGTGGATAACAATGTTGCGCCCGTCTTGAGCGAGAGCTACGGCTCTTGTGAATCGAACCTGGGAGCAAACGGCAATGCGTTTTACAGCGCGCTGTGGCAGCAAGCAGCGGCCGAGGGTATTACGGTCGTCGTCGCCGCGGGTGACAACGGTTCGGCAGGATGTGATGACGCGTCCACACAGACGTCAGCAACCAGCGGACTCGCGGTGAGCGGTATAGCGTCAACCCCATACAACATCGCTATGGGCGGCACGGACTTTAACTACGCGGCCGGCGTAGGAACCTACTGGGACACCACGGCTGGCACGGTGAATTCCGCGAAGAGTTACATCCCGGAAACGACGTGGAATGACTCCTGCGCGGCAGCCGGGTTGAGCGGATGCTCTTTGGTGACGAGCGGCTCGTCAGCCCTCAACATCGCGGCTGGGAGCGGCGGACCGAGCAACTGTGGAGTGTGGAACCCAGCTGGGACGGCGTGCACTGGTTATCCGAAGCCAAAGTGGCAGACCGGTTTCGGGGACGCCAACCGGGACCTTCCCGATGTCTCTTTATTTTCCGGCGATGGACTGAACGGATCGTTTTTCATTGTCTGTGAATCCGATCAAGACATTGCGGGCGATACGGGATGCAATCTCACGAAATTCACCAGCACCTCGCCATACCACGATTTTCAGGCGGTCGGCGGGACCTCCGCCGCAACGCCGACGTTCGCGGCGATTATCGCGCTGATCAATGCAAAGACCGGACAGCGTCAGGGGATAGCCAACTACGAGCTGTATAGCCTGGCGAACACGAGCGGGGTGTTCCACGACATCACCACGGGGAACAATTCCGTGCCCTGTCCAGGCGCCTCAACCGATTGCAGCAAGACATCTTCCGGCGGGTTCGGTGTGATAACTACGACACCGGGGGGGAACACCATCGCCTATGCGGCTGGCACGGGCTACGACCTGGCGACGGGGTTGGGTAGCGTAAATGTCACCAACCTGCTGGCCCACTGGGCGAGCGCGATCTTTACCGGGACCACAACTAGCTTGAATCCCATATCTTCCCCGCCCACGCTGGATGTCAGCGTGAGCGTTAGTGGGTCAGTGACGAAGAGCGCAGGGTCGGGCACTCCCACGGGGGTGGTGACCTTGGAAAATGCCGCGACAAACGCGCCAATTGACAGCTTCACTTTGGATGGGAGCGGAAACTTTAGCGGTTCGACAACGTTTCTTCCGGCAGGAAATTACAGTGTGAAGGCCCACTATGGGGGCGATGGGACGTTTGGGCCTAGTGACTCAGGTGCCGTGGCTGTGACGGTGGCCAAGCAAGCCGGTAAGCCGATCGTAAGCTGGGTAACCTTCAATGGGACGACGCCCGTTCTATCGACTTCTGCGCAAACAGTAGCGTACGGATCACCCTATATTTTGCGTGTAGACGTGGCAAACGGAAGTGGGACAACCTGCCAGAATGTCTCAACGGGCGCGGTCAATTTCGTTTGCCCGACAGGGACAGTTCAACTGTTTAACCATAATGCACCTTTACCCGATTTCGCGAATGTGAATGGCACGCCAAATCCGACAAGCGTCGCCGCGCTGAATGATCGCGGCTTCGCCGAAGATCAGGCAATCCAACTTGCACCTGGGACGTATGCGATCACGGCTACGTATGCTGCTGCCGCGAACAGCAGCTATAACTCGAGCAATTCGAGCAACACACTCTCGGTGACAATCAGCAAGGCGACTCCGACGGGCGTTGCGGTGACCAGCAATTTATCCTCGATCACCTCCGGGGCGAGCGTAGTGTTGACGGCGCAGGTGCAGACTAATAGCAACGGCGCCGGACCATCGGGCTCGGTTTCCTTCACGAACGGGAGCACCAGCCTGGGCTCCGCAACGTGCGTGCAGACAAGCGGCGCACAGAACACTACGAACGGCACGGCGTATTGCACGGCCACGCTATCCACGGCCATTTCGGGGCTGTACCCGCCGCCAGCGGGTGGGCCTAGGGGTCCAGGTCTGCCGGTGATACCGATGATTCTGGCGCTGGCGAGCCTGCTGCTGTTTGCCTTGGGTCTGCGCTGGGTGCCAGCGCGGAGGCGAAGGGCCTTTGCTGTGGCCTCGCTGGTGGCGTTCGTGGTACTGGCTGGGGTAATCGCTGGCTGCGGCGGGGGGAGCAGTGGAGGAGGCGGAGGTGGCGGGGGTGGAGGCACAAGGACGATCAACGCGACCTATCCGGGCGACTCGAACTATTCATCGTCGAGCGGAAGCGTATCGATTACAGTGAATTAGATCAGTTTTCAGGGACGAATCGGACATATCATCGAACAGAAGAAGGGCGCGCCGGGCAGACGGCGCGCCTTTTTTTGCGTGGGGGGCGTGGTCGGGTGACCCTAGGGGCGTGACGCGCGAGATGGTGGAGGGGTGACGCCGGGCCTACGTCATTATCTCGACAGAGGCAAGACGAGGTGCTAAGCTCCGCACCAGATTGGTACGGTCGGCTGGCCGAAGAAAATTCCAGGCACGTGGAGACGGAGTATGAGCCCTCGTCTGCGTTTCCTCTCGAGTGGTCTTCTGTTTGTTAGTTCCCTTTTGGTACTGAATCCAGCGCGTGCGCAGGGGCAGGCACAGCCGCGCGTGGTGGAGGCCGTGGACAACGCGAGGCGCGTGACCTTGGCAGGAAACGTCCACCCCCTGGCGCGCGCGGAGTTTGATCGCGGGGCGGCATCGGAAAGCCTGCCGATGACGAGAATGTTGATGCTGCTGAAGCGCAGCGATGAGCAGGAATCGGCGCTGCAGGATTATCTGGAAAAGCAGCAGGACAAAGGCTCGCCGAACTACCATCAATGGCTGACACCGCAGGAATTTGGGGCGCAGTACGGGCCAGCGGATGCGGACATCCAGTCGGTGACGCAATGGTTGTCTGGCCAGGGCTTCACGGTCGAAAAGGTGTACAGCGGGAAAACGGTGATTGAGTTTTCGGGGAGCGCGGCGCAGGTGCGCGCGGCGTTCGGGACGGAGATCCGCCAGTACCAGGTGGAAGGGAAAACGTACACGGCAAACGCGAGTGATCCGCAGATTCCCGCGGCGCTGGCGCCAGTGGTGGCGGGGGTTGTGTCACTGAATAGTTTTCCGCGGCAGACCATGTATCGCGCTGTCGGGGTATTCACGAGATCGAAGGAAACGGGCAAGGCCAAGTTAACCCAGCCTGAAAACCCCGAATTCACGTATCAGTGCGGCATTAACTCGAACACCGGCCAGGCGATCTACTGCAACGCGGTCGTGCCATATGATTTTGCGACCATTTACAACGTGCTGCCACTGTGGAACGCTACGCCAGCGATTGATGGCACGGGACAAACGATCGCGATTGTCGCGGAGTCAAACATAAGCCTGGATGACGTTCACAATTTTCGTTCATCTTTCGGGTTGCCTGCCAATGACCCGGTCATCGTTCTGAATGGTCTGGATCCGGGTTTGGTACCGGGCCCCGAAACCGAAGCTGACCTTGACGTGGAATGGTCCGGAGCAGTGGCCAAGGGTGCAACCATCAAGCTGGTGGTTTCACAATCCACAGAGACAAGCTCAGGCGTGGATCTTTCGGCCGTATACACTGTTGACAACAATCTGGCCCCTGTCATGAGCATGAGCTTTGGAAACTGCGAGCTCTATCTCGGAACAGCGGGCAATCAATTCTTCAATAATCTCTGGGAGCAAGCTGCCGCGCAGGGCATCTCGGTGTTTGTCGCATCGGGAGATAATGGCTCGGCGGGCTGTGATTTCAATCGGGGGACTGAACCTCAGCCGGCAAATAACGGTTTGCAGGTGAGCGGGATTGCCTCCACGCCCTTCAACATCGCAGTTGGAGGGACGGATTTCAATGACATTTTCAGCGAGTCGCCCTACTGGAGCATCACCAACGATCCGGCAACGCAGAAATCTGCACTCAGGTACATCCCCGAAACCACCTGGAACGATTCATGTACCAACGCGGTCTTTGGCGATCCTCGCATCGGCTTCAGCACAAACCCCGAGACGAACTGCAATAATTCTCAATTGGTGAACTGGGTCTTCACCATCGGAGGGAGCGGCGGCCAGAGCAATTGCACGACTCCATCAGGCCAAACTCCGGCGAGCTGTGCAGGTGGCTACGCCAAGCCGTCATGGCAAACGGGAGTGGGCGTTCCTCTCAATGGGGGTCGTGCTGTCCCCGACGTGTCTCTATTTTCCGGAGATGGATTTACCGGAACTGCTTATGCCGTATGCGAGGCCGACAGAGCATTTGGTACATGCACTTCGAGTTTTCTAACAGTCGGCGGGACATCGGCATCGTCCCCGGCGTTCGCCGGTATCATGGCGCTGGTTAACCAAAAGACGCAATCCCGACAAGGCAGCGCGAACGTAGTCTTTTATAAACTTGCGGCGAAACAAACTCCCGCAAATTGCAACTCCAGCACAGGTCCGGCGAGCACCTGCGTATTCAACGATGTGACCTCGGGAACCATTGCGATGCCCTGCACCAAGGGCAGCCTGAATTGCACAACATCGAGCTCCAAGGATCAATATGGCATCCTTTCCGGCTATAGCGCAGGTGCCGGATATGACTTGGCTACTGGCCTGGGCTCGGTGAACGCACAGAACCTGGTGAACAATTGGTCCTCGATCACTTTTCTGCCTTCCACGACCACATTGAGCGCTACTGTTAACGGGAGCCCCGTTAGCTCGATCAGCGTCGCGCACGGTGCCACGGTTGGTGTGACCAGTGATGTGAGCGCGGGCAGCGGGGCAACAGGAACTCCCACGGGGCAGGTGGCTCTAATGGCCACGCCGAATCCGACTCCCGCGAACCCGAGCGGACCTCTGAGCGCATCACTCGGTATTCAGGCTCTTGCTCTGTCGAGCGGTGCCGCCAGCAGCACGAGTGTCATTCTTCCGGGAGGGTCCTATAACCTCACAGCGCATTATCAAGGCGACGCAGCATTCGGAAGCAGCGATTCAAGTCCGATTGCAGTCTCGATTACGGCGGAAACTAGCAAGACCTTGATGAGTATTCCGACCTTTGATCCCACCTCGGGTCGAGAGACGGGAAACAATCCAACCTCGATCGTGTACGGCTCTCCCTACATCGCCAGGATTGACGTGGGCAATGCACAGGCGACTTTGTCCTACCCCCCTAAGCCGGTATGCACGCCGCCCAGCTGCCCCACAGGAACGGTAGCGTGGACCGATGCTATTAACGGTGGGGCTGCCACGCCTCTCGATAGCGGGACATTCGCGCTTAACAGCGAGGGCTTTACCGAGGACCAAACGATTCAGTTGTCTGGTGGCAGCCACGTGCTCACTGCCACCTACAGCGGCGATAATAGCTTTAAGTCCAGCGTCGGCAGTTATTCGCTTACGGTTGCACCCGCTCCTACATCGATCACCGAGCAAGTACTGGTCGCCAATCCGACCGAGGGCGTCACATTTGGAGTTAGTATTACTGGAGGCACGCAAACCCAGTCCGGCGTGGCGCCGACAGGCACAATTACCTTCTCTGATGGAGCGACGCAGCTTGGTAGCCCAGTTCCCGTGACCGGCGGAGCAGGGCAGAACGGCTCGGCACCCTGGTTCTCGGTCAATCAGACGGATGTGACGATCGCTACCGCGGGTTCACATACCCTCTCCGCTCAATATAGCGGTGATTCGAATTACGCCGCCTCAACCACTTCGGCTCCGGTCAACGTGCTCCACGGTGCAGCAGCCAGCATCAGCTTTAGCCCGTCAACGGTAAATTACGGTAGCACTGTGACGATAACGGGCATCATAGACACATCCGTTCCAATGTCGAACACGGCCCTAAAACCGACGGGAACGGTTTCTTTGTATGGCAGCGCAGACGGCCAAATCACGAGCGGCGTGTCAACAACAATTGCGGATGCGAGCGGAAATTGGGAAATCCACTTGACCGCCACCATCACGCCGTCAGACAGCGAAGGCTTCAACATCATCTATAGCGGCGACAGCAATTACGGCGTTGTTTCGGCGACCAGTGCTTTCCTGACAGTCGTTCTCCCGGATTTCTCGCTGACGCCGAACCCCGGGGCTTTGACCATCACAGCCGGTCAAACCGGTTCCATGACGGTTACCATCGCACCTACGACCAGCTTAAGCAGCACCGTCACTTTGTCCTGTGCTGCTCCTGTCATGATTGGGATCACGTGTTCGGTAAGCCCTGCTTCTGTAAATCTGTCAAATAACAATTCCGCGACGACGACGGTAAGTTTTGCCACGATCGGTCCATCCAACGCCACGACGGCCGCCGTGCGCCAGAAGCACTCTGCGCTGATATGGCCCTTCTGGATGAGCGGCGGGCGGTTGTGTCTTGGCTGTATTGGGATTGCCACCTTGTTGATGTTGCTCATACCGAGTCGTAGACGCCATCACCGTGTTGCCTTTGGTGCGGCAGCTACGTGTCTCGTGGTTTGGGCTCTTGGCTGTGGCGGGGGAAGTGGTGGCGGAGGTGGTGGCCTTGTGCCAACCTCGGTGGCGATCACTGCCTCGGCCACCAAGGTGCCTGCGGGCATCTCGTCCATTGCCCTTACAGCAAAGGTGAGTTCTTCGAAAACCGTAACTGGCACGATCACTTTCTGGGAGAACGGGAGCGACGGCGCCCTCACTCCGCCACTCAATATCGTAGGCGGTGCAGTAACAGCGCAGGTTGCCTTGCCACTTGTGGGAACGCATCAAATTTATGCGCAGTACAGTGGAGACTCTCAGAACCAGGGCTCGCAGTCTTCGACGGTCAACGTCGTGGCGACGGGGACCAGTTATGCTCAGGTGTCAGGCGAAACGGGTCCTGTGTCTCACTATTCGACTGTCTGGCTCACGATTCAGTAGTCGCGCCCGAGCGTCATCCTGCAACCGGCGGGGTTCGCTTCTCTGCCACAGCCGATCACCAAATCCTGATAAGGCACGATCAGTGTGGGTGGGTGTGTCGGCCACGGACACTCTTCAGGGAATGTCAGTGGCGAACGGACCCGGGAGGGTTCCGCGTGGCAAGTTCAGTTGGCGGCGGGCGGGAAGAAGATATTCCAGAACTGCGGGGAGGGCGCGGTGAACTCGATGGGGACGAGTGAGCCTTCGGCGCTCATCACGGGCGGGCGCACGACGTGGGCCTCGACGGTTTTCTGAGTCTTGGGATTCTCAACGGAAACCTTTGTGCCTGTGGGCAAGCCCTGGGGCAGAATGAGCATCGCGCCGCTGGCGCTGACGGTGTGCGTGGTGCCGTGAATGGGATTGGGTTTGCCCTCGAGGTGCACGGTGACGGGCATCCTGAGGAACACACGTTGAGCGCGGCGGCGCTCTTCATTGGTTTGCGGGCGAACCGTGTTGGCGCTGCGCTTCACGTTTGGAGCAGCCGCACCGGGCGTCGGCGGCGTCGCTTTATGCATAGGCGTCACAGTTCCAACCCCCAGAAGTCCATATCCGGCGCAACGAGCTCAATGCCGTACTCCCAGCCTTCGGGTTGTTGATTCCCTTTCCAGACAATCACAGCGGCGTTGCTGGCACCGGTCGCGAGATTGGTCAGGGCCAGGCGATGGTCCAGCTCCAGCGACTCCGAAATCATGACCATGCAGCCGTAAGGATTCACAACCCGCGTAAAGGCCTCGACGCGTTGGCGATTGCTGGTGGATGCATCCCATTCCAGGCGGATGGGGACGCGGGAGTTCATGCGGCGTCCGCGGCGCTTTTCGCGGTAGCGTATTCCTACCTGCTTCAATTCCTGCAACTTGACATGCATCATGGCCTCGAGAGCCAGCGGAGAAACAGAGCGTGCTGGCCGGCTGCAGAGAAAGCCGCATAGAACGCGCGCAGGTCGCGGCCGAACAAGAGCCGCGGCGCGACCGAGAGCAGCGCTGTTCCACAAACTGTCTTGTTGATCATGCTAGAGTTACAACAAAGAAGGGTCAATGGTACGGAAGCCTAAGAGTAGCTGTCCGAAAGGACAGGGGTTTTGACGCTTAGGACAGGCCCTTTGAGGCTCCCCTCGCGACTCCCCTCGAAGCTCCCTTCGAGGGTGAACGCAAGCATGGCAGGCCCTTCGAGGCTCCCCTCGCTGCTCGGGGTAAGCAGGGTAAATGAAAGGCAAAAGTGCGGAATCTGATCGTCAATGCGGATGACCTTGGATGGACGGAAGGGGTGAACCGGGGGATCGTGGAGACCCACCGCAAGGGCCTGGTGACCAGCGCAACGCTGCTGGCCAACGGGCGGGCGTTCGATTCGGGGATTGACGCGGCCCGGAAGAATCCGGAGCTGGGAACTGGCGTGCACCTGAACCTGAGCGACGGCCCGCCGGCTGCTCCCGCCGATCAGGTACCGGGTCTTTTGAATGCGGCAGGCGAATTGCACGGTGGGCCGGAGAGCCTGCTGCTGCGTATTGCCAGCCGCAGCTTGTCACTAGATGAAGTGGAGCGGGAGTGGGACGCGCAGATTCGGAAGATTCGCGAGGCCGGGATTTCGCCCACGCACCTGGACGGGCACAAGCACGTGCATATGCTGCCGGGGCTATTTGAACTGGCGTTGCGGCTGGCAAAGAAGCATGGGATCAGGGCAATTCGTGTGGCGCATGAGGAACCGAAGCTGCGCTCGGCGTTATCGGCAGGGGCGTCGCACCACGCGAGCGTGGTTATGAAACAGGGGGTGCAGGCGCGCGGGCTGAAGATGCTGGCGCGGGATGCCCAGGGATTAGCAGAGCGCGAGGGGGTTGCCACGAGCGACTACTTCTGCGGGATCGCACAGACCGGCCAATTGACCCGCGAAGGGATCGAGGAGTTATTGGAGAATTTGCCGGAGGGCACAACCGAACTGATGTGCCACCCGGGCTATGTGGACGAGGAGCTGCGGCAAACCGCCACCCGGCTGCAGGATTCAAGGAAGACCGAGATGGACATTCTGACCGACCCAGGGGTCAGAAAAATTGTCGCCAAGCGAGGGATACGCCTGATAAACTACGGTTTTAGTGGCGCGTTGGGATAAAGTTGCGCGTGACAGCAGGCAGGGTTCCAGCCAGTCGGCGTGAGGGGCGCCGGGCAAGTCATTCGAAAGAGGTTCAAGAGCAGCCTTATGGGAATTGAGTCGCCGATCCGCTACTCGATTGTGGTTCCGTTCTACAACGAACAGGAAAACATTCCGGATTTGTACATGAAGCTGACGGAAGTGATGGATTCGCTCGGCGAGCCGTACGAGATGGTGTTCGTGGATGATGGAAGCAAAGACAGCTCGTACAAGGTGCTATCGGAGATTTACGAGCACGACCGGCGCGTGAACGTGGTCCGGCTGCGGCGCAACTTTGGACAAACGCCGGCGCTGAAGGCGGGGTTCGACTTTGCGCGGGGCGACATCGTGATCTCCATGGACGGAGACCAGCAACACGATCCCGCGGAGATTCCGCGATTCCTGGAAAAAATCGAGGAAGGCTACGACCTGGTCAGCGGCTGGAGGCGCTCCCGCAACGACCACTGGCTGATGCGCCAAGTGCCGAGCCGCATCGCGAACTGGTTGATGGCCAAGCTTTCCGGAATCGAACTGCACGATTTCGGCACGACATTCAAGGCCTACCGCCGCGAGATTTTGCAGGAAATCCAGCTCTATGGAGAACTCCACCGGTTCATACCTGCGCTGGCAAGTTCCTTGGGTGCGCGCATCACGGAAGTGCCGATTTCCAATCCGCAGCGCACTAGCGGGCGTTCGAACTACGGGATCGGGCGGAGTATCCGCGTCTTTTTTGACTTGATCATGGTGAAATTCCTGCTGGATTATTCGACGCGGCCGCTGCAGTTTTTTGGGCTGCTGGGGTTGGCGGGGACGGGATCGGGATTCATCCTCGGATCCGTCCTAGTCGTGAAGAAAATCTTCCTCAACGAAAACATCATGACGCAGCACGGGCCGCTGCTGCTGCTGGCGATTGCCCTGTTTGTCAGCGGGATTCAGTTTATCTCCATGGGCCTGCTGGGAGAGATCGGTTCCCGCACCTATTACGAATCACAGAACAAAGCGATCTACGCGCTGCGGGAAGTGAAGAGTCACCGGAAAGAGCAGGGCGATTCGGCGGAATCCGCGCAGCCGTTTGGAAGCTCGGAACGCTAAGCGCACTCTCCCTCAGATAGACAAGCTGTCAAAGGTCGTTTGTACATCACCAACATTAACCTGACAACCGAGGTTGAGGAGCGATTTCTCCGCTCTGGGACGGCCAAAACCGCCGTCCCTCCGGTCGGAATGACAAATCTTGAGTGGTGGATGATGCCTCAGGGCTGAAGAGCGCGGTAGTGGCCGCGGTAGTAAAGCAGCGGCTGGCCCTCGCCCAAATCCACGGTTTCGACTTCACCCAGGAAGATGGTGTGGTCTCCCGCCGAATATTCCGCAACGACATTGCAGGCGAGATGCGCCAAAGCATCCGCGAGGACGGGGATGCGCGATTCGGTCCAACGATAGCGGATGCCGAGTCGCGTGTCGGCGTCCGGCCCTTGTTTGCCGGTCGCAAAATGCTTGGAGAGCGCCTGCTGGGTATCGCTCAGAATGCTTACGCCGAAGCGCCGCTGGGACTTGAGGAAAGAGAGCAGGCGGCTTTCCTCGTCTACACAAATGGAAACCAGCGGTGGCTGCAGGGAAACGGAAGTAAAGGAGTTGGCGGTCATGCCATGGACTTTGCCGGGCTCGCGTTCGACGGTGACCACGGTGATCCCGGTCGCAAAGTGCCCCATGACACGGCGGAAGAGTTGGGATGTAACCGAAGCGGAAGGCATAGCGGGCTATTTTGAAGATACCACAGGGGAGGAGAGAATCGGCAAGTGCGGAGAGAGGGGCGGGCGCTGTCGTGCAAGGAAACGGATATCAGATATCAGCGATCAGAGATCAGGAAACGGGAAGACGATCATGGCGAAAGGCTCTGGTATCACGATAAGAAGAAAAGAGGAATTCATCGAAGAAAAGGAGTGCGATGGAAAAAAGTACGTGACTCCGCAGACTCCGTTCGGAATGACGGAGCTAGGTCAAGCGCGAAAGAAAAACGCTTCGCTCCGTTCGGAATGAATATGAGTTCTACCGCTTGCCGAGATGGGGTCCAGCGGTGCTGGACCCCTACACGGACCGTAGAACTAGAGGAATGGCGAAGATGAACATCATTTATGCGGCTTATCATCGTTTTTGGGCTTCGCTGACGACGCTGCCTTGGCATGCTCGGCCTTCTGCTGCTGATTCAGCTGTTGCTTCTCCTGATTGTGCTTCTGTGCTTGTTGCTCAAGCTGCTGCTGGTGCTGCTGGTTTAGCTCCTGCTGTTTGCTGGCGTCGAGCTTCTGTTGCTGGAGCTTCTGCTGCGCCTGGTACTGCTGCTGCTCGAGTTGCTGGCGTTCCTGGTCCTGCTTCTGATGAAGCTGCTCGAGTTGCTGCTGATGCTTTTGCTCGAGTTGATCATTGTCGATGACAACAGGCCGAGCAGAGGGTGGGCGATCGTTGAGGGTGCGGGCATTGGCTGGCTTCCCACCCTGGTTGTTTTGAATTCCGCCTTGATTGGTCTGTGCTCCCGCGGCATTGGACGGGCGATTGGGATTGTTCTGGCCGGGTTGCTGCGTAGTTTGTAACGGCCGATTTCCCTGCCCCTGAATCGCGTTTACGCGAGGTGTGGCCGGAGTGGACGGGGGAGCGATCTTGACGGGCGCCACGGTTGCGGTGGTACGCGCGGGCTGAATCTGTCGCGTTTGGGCAAGAGAGATTGGCTGTCCGTGATTCGCTTGGATGGCAGCCTGCTGCTTTTCAAAGGAAGGCGGAGGCGGAGGAGGAGTGGTTTTAGCCACAACTGAGCGGTTCGTGATAGCCACGGGTGGATGCACATTGGTCGCTGCGCCCGAACCCATCACGGCCTGCTTGGGCGGCGCGATAGAGGGGGCGGAGACGCCCACAGGAGCGGAAGCCACTTCCCTTTGGTTAACGGCGACGAGATTGCGTGAAACGGGCTGGGCGGAGGTGAACGCGTGCGGCGATGTAGCGGTAACCGCACCCGGAACGCCCTGGTTCACGTATCTAACATTGTTGACATTCACGTTTCTGTTAACGATGGTCGTGTTGTAGTAGTTGTTGACCACGGTCTCATTCACGGTGGTGTTTGAAATGTTCACCCTATTCACGTACCCACGGCTGACGGGATAGGAAGGCACGAAGACTTCACGCGGTCCCAGCGGAAACCAGCCTACGTTCACGCCGGCGGCAAAGCCGCCGACACCGATACCAACGCCATCGCCGACACCAAAGTGGGGTCCCCCGACCCAGGCAACAAGAGCAGGGGCGTACATCGGACGGACATAAGCAATACCGACAACACGGGGTGGCGCGGGTACCCAACCCCAGGCACCAGCCACAAAGATCCATCGGCCATAGTGGAACGGAGCAAAGCCCCAGGACGCATCATCAATCCAAGTCCAGCCCCAGGGAGCTATGAAGGCCCAGTGGCCATAGCGGTAGGGGGCCCAGCCGACTATGGTCACGTGGGGAAACCAAACCGTGCCGTAGTCGGGAACCGGGCGCCAGCCGCCGTTCTCGTCCAAATCTTCGTAGCCGATGACATCGTCGGAGACGTAGCGGCGGGCAACGGCGTGATCTTCGTGGAGATCGCGCTCATCGCACCAGTTATCGAAATCATCTGCATCGGCAAGACCCTCGATGTCTGCATCGAGAGTGTCCGTGCCGGAAAAATAGCCTTGCTCCCCCGGGTGGACAGTGTAAGCGGAGCCGCCGCCGGTAACTTCGCCTTCCCCATCGCGAACGCTGACGATAGTGGTGTCGCCAGCTTCGTTGACGTTGATGCGGTAGCGGCCAGGACGAAGAATGGAGAAGGCAAGATTGGGCGTGTCGACTTCGATGTTTTCGCCGTCCCCCAAACGCCGTACACGGATGCTGACGGTGCCCTCGGTAATGCTAAGTTGAATCATTTGGTCATTCAGATTGAGGAAAGAGAGGCCGGTTTCGCCGGCTAGGCGAAAGGCAGCGGAATCAACATGCAACTCGGCGCGAGAGTCCTTATCGGTCCAGAGCTTGTCACCGGTGGTGATGGGACGATTCGGGACGGCGGAAACCCAGTCATCGGTGCCGGCTGGATTAAAAGAGACCTGACCGTTCGTGACGCTAAGACGAGCGACGCGGCCCGGCGGATCGTCATCGTCGGCCGCCGCACGCATTGGAAAAGCTAAGGCTACTGCGAGAACGAAAGTGAACAGTGCGAGCGAATAGAATGAACGTGTTTTCATGGTGCTTTCTTCTCTCCTGGAGCGCTTGCCACCCTCATTAACCATGTGCCAAAGCCCTCCGCGTGAGGATGGACCGCGGATGAGCGACGGGCTGGCGCCGGTTTGTGATCAAAAGCTGCGCGGCGTTAATAGCCGCGAGCGGTGTCACGCCCCGGACTTCCTGACGCTACTATGTGTAACACGGTCAGCCAGCAGAGAGTTGCAGCAACACGCGGTGCGGATGCGAAAAGCACAAGTGGGCGAGAGAGCGAAAAAATGAAAGGCCCATCCGGCATCGTGGGACGGGCCTTCAGTTGAGAACAGCTAAAGCAGCTTCGACAGAAAAAGCAAGTCTACTCAGCGATGGCTGCCACCGTGGGATCCGCCGCCGCCACCATGTGAGCTGCCGCCACTGCTATGAGAGCTACCGCCACTGCTATGAGAGCTACCGCCACCGCCATGAGAGCTACCGCCACCGCCATGAGAGCTACCGCCACCGGAAGAGTGTGGAGCAGAGTAGCTTCGCGGCGCCGATGAGCCGTGGGGCGGCGCGTAACTGCGCGGAGCGGAATTGCTGCGTGGCGCAGAGTAGCCACGGTTTCCGTTGTAAGACGGTGGCCTGTAGGAGCGGTTGCCGTTCATATTGCTAGGCGGACGATTCGTGGAGTTGCGAGACGCCGAATTGGGGGCCGCGCCAGAGCCAGCCCAGGGCGGACGGTTGTTGGCATTCGAGCGAGCCGCCGACGCGGAATTCGAGGGCCGATTCGTGCTGCCGAAACCTTGCGGGGCCCGGCCCGAGTCGGTCGAGTTGCCCTGCGCACTCCAAGTGCGCGAGGAAGTGTTTGGGCGGGCCGATGAATTCATCGAACCCGACGGCCTGGAACCCTGCTGCATGGCAGAGGGCGGACGATTGGAGGAGAGCTGCGACTGGCGGTTGGCGCTCATTCCTGACGGAGTGCCTGCAGACCGCGCCGTGCCGGCAGCCGGGGAGTTGCCCGGCCTAAGAGTCGAATTGTTCATGGTGCGCACCGGCAGATGAGAAGCCGATACTGCGGGAGCAGTACGCGCCATCACGCTGCGATTCTGAACACTGGCAGAAGGTGTGGCGACGCGGCCATGGGAATTGGAAGCACCGAGGTAACTTGCGCGCGTCGGGGACGCATTGATGTTGTTGGTTACTCTAGCGCCACGCAGAGCGGATTCCGAGAGATGTGTTGCGCCACGATTGATGGCCTGGCCATTCACAAAGGCGCTATGAGAGGCGGCGGTAACCGCGTTGGCGTTGTGCGCATAGCGGTAATTGAAGTTGCCCCTCCCGCTGATGACGTTGGTGTTGCGGATGAACGTGTTGTGAACGTTCACGTTGCGCCAGTAGGCGCCGCCGGCGTGATACCACGGATGGAACGGCTCACCCCAGCCCAGCGGGAACCACGCATGGCCAAATCCAAAGCCAAATCCGAACCCGCCGCCGAGGAATCCGACGAACGCCGGACCATAAAAGGGCCGCCCATACATCGGGCCGGGGCACCAACCCCAGTAGGAACCGAACCAGTTCCAGCGGCCATAGTGGAACGGAGCAAAACCCCATGGTTCGTAACCGACCCAAGTCCAGCCCCAGGGGCCGACCCAGTTCCAGTAGCCGTAGCTGTAAGGTGCCCAGCCGGGTTCGACTGTGTTGGGTGTCCAGACCGGACCGTAGTCAGGCTGTTCGCTCCAAGTGCCGTAATCATCCAGGTCGCTATATCCGACCGTATCGCGCGAAACATATTTGGCCGATGGGGAGTTGTCTTCCTTCAGGTCACGATCCTGCGCCCAGCGATCCAAATCATCGGGCGCCGGGGCAGCGGCGGTCGAGAATTTCACGTTGTTGTCTGTACCGGTGACGTCGGCACGCTCACCGGCGTGAAGGGGATAAGTCTGCCCGCCGGCAGCGATTTCACCTTGACCACGGATCGCGGTAACGCTGGTGTAGTCGCCGTTCTCGTTGACGTCGATGCGGAAGGCACCCGCCTCGCGAACGGTAAAAGCAAGATTGGGCGTGTCCACTTCGTAGTTGTCACCCTGAACGATTTCGCGCACCCGGAAGTTGAGCTTGCCTTCGGCGAGCCGTACTTGGGTGATGTTCTCATCGAGATTCAGGAAGGAGATCGCAGTCATGCTGCCCAGATGGAGGGCGGCTTGTCCCGCCTGCAATTCCGCGCGGGAGTTCTGATCCACCCAGAGCTTATCGCCGATGGTCATGGGGCGATTCTTGGTGGCAGTACCCCAATCGCCGGTCCCGCCGGGCTGCAGAGATACGGATCCATCGGTGAAACTGATACGGGCTACGCGCGACGGAGGATCTTGGGTGTCGTCGGCACTTGGACCGACATCGCCTGAGGCGACGGTGGCGTCGTTCTCCGGGCCTTGCGCCTTGACGACGGACGACAACAAAAACAATGAAGCGGCCAGACACAGCAGCAATGCAATCGTGCTCCTGGTGGTAAGGTTGGCCATCATAACTTTCTCCCCTGATGAGGAACCCGGAGCTAGCAGATGGGTCCCGGGAACCCCTACCTATTGATACGCTCATTGGGTTCCTATTGGGTACAACCCCAGCGGTGGAAATAAGTTGCCACTCGGGAAGGGGGGGAGGCAAGAGTACGGGCAGTCGGTCTGCTTGGTTCTAGTACTATAAACATCTTGCCCGGAATCTGTACCTTAGGCCAGCGTGCCTTTCCGCACTGCTTACCTACACTAAGTTCTTGTGGGCGCACCGGCGCTCTGGGAGAATCGCATGCAAATGAAACGTGTGCTTTTGGGGTTAGCCACGCTTTTGGTGATTTTCGCCGTTTCTGCGAAGGCGCAGACCTGGAGGCAAGTGGGGCCTCCCGGCGGAACGGTCATTTCTCTGGCTGCAGATCCGAATAACATCGAAAGTCTTTATCTGGGAACGGCGGATGGTCACGTTTTCGCGTCGAGCGACGAAGGCGCACACTGGCAACTGCTGAGCCGCATCGGCACCGGGCAAGATGACGTAATTACGCACGTCATCGTGGACCCGCGGGATGCGCAGCGACTCTACGCGAGCACCTGGACGCTGTATTCGGGCGGCGGCGGGGTCTGCCGCAGCGACGACGGCGGGCACACCTGGAACATTATTGGACTGGCGCACGAGACCGTGAGAGCGCTGGCGCAAGCGCCGACGGATCCGAAACTGTTGCTGGCCGGCGCGCTCAGCGGCGTGTACCGCTCCAGCGACGAAGGCGCCACCTGGGAGCGCATTACGCCTGCCAATCATTCGGACCTGCGGAATTTTGACTCGGTGGCCTTCGACCCGAAGGATACCAACGTCATCTATGCCGGAACCTATCACCTGCCCTGGAAGACCACGAATGGCGGCAAAGACTGGTTCCCGGTGGTGAAAGGCATGATTGATGACTCCGATGTGATGAGCATCATTGTCGATCCCGCGAATGTGGAAAGCGTGCACGCCACGGCGTGCTCCGGGATCTATCACAGCATGAATGGCGGGCAGCAGTGGGTAAAGTATCAAGGCATCCCATCGGTGTTCCGCCGTACGCAGTTGATCCGCATGGACCCCACGAATGCAAGCATTCTGTACGCGGGGACGACCAGCGGCCTTTGGAAGACGGTGAACGAGAAGGATTTCAAACGTGTGACACCGGGCGATTGGATCATCAACGCGCTGATCATTGACCAGAAGAACCCGCAGAAAATAATCATTGGAACGGAGCGCGAGGGAGTCCAGATCAGCACGGATGGCGGCGCGTCATTCACCTCGGCGAACAACGGCTTCCAACACCAGCACATTTCGGATGTGGCGTTGGACCGCGAGCATCCGGAACGCGCCCTGGTAGTGCTGACGTTTGACAATAATGCTTTCCTGGCGACCAAGGACGGCGGCAACTCCTGGACAACGCTCGGACCGGGGCTGAAGCGCACGGAACTGCGCCACGTCTATGCCGCGCCGACCGGTTGGTGGGCGGCGTTGACCAACGGCGGATGGATGATGTATGACGACGCGGCTCACAAGTGGCTGCGCGCGGGGCTGTACGTGCTGGATACTACTTCTGCTCCGGCCGCGAAAACGGCCAAGGGCAAGAAGGGCGTGGCTCCCAAGGCAGCGGCACCGAAGAAGGCTGTCCCTCAACTGACAGCTTTTCTAGTAATGGCATGGCGTTCGGCAGCGATGCCTGGTACGCGGCGACGGCCGGCGGCGTACTCGTCTCCAAGGACGCTGGTGCGACGTGGAAGCCAGCCAGCAAGGATCCGCTGACACGCCAACCGGCGCAATCGGTGGAAGTTGCTGCCGACGGCAATCAGGTTTGGGCAATCGTTGAACGAAACCTGCTGTACTCGAGCGACAAGGGCGCGACTTGGGATGCCAAGGAACTCGCGTTTGCCGCGGCGGGGAACCTGAGACTTCACCGCGTGGATGACAGCACGCTCTTCATCACGTCGAATATGGGCTTGTACGGCTCGCACGATGCCGGGCGCACTTGGAACCGCTCGGACGTCCGAGAATTGTCCTTCCAGTCGGTGGCGGGGACGGAGAAAGCGTTGGTGGTGTCACTGCAGAAGCAGGGCCTGCTGGCGTCGTTCGACGGCGGAAAATCCTGGCGACACATGGACGATCCGCTGTCGCAAGGTTTCTTCCCCGTGATTCGGACGCGGCGTGACGGCTCGTTGGTGGCGGTTTCGGCCACCGAGGGTATGCTGAGTCTGAATCCGAATGCACAGTCCGCGAGCGCAGGGAACGGCCCGGGGATGCGCTAAGAAAACCGCGTTCCCTTCTGCTTCATTGGGCGTCCCGGCCAAGCTGGGGCGCTCATTTTCTTTGGGTGAGGCTGCTGGAGGACGCGACTATTTGGGCAGGTGATTTCCACCAATCTGATAGCCAACACCGCGAATGGTACGAATGAGCGGGCGATCGCAGCCCGCGTCAATCTTCTTGCGCAGGTAATTGATATAGACATCGACGACGTTCGTAATGGAACCGGAGTGCAAGCACCAGACTTCTTCGATGATGGAAGTGCGCGAGACGGGGCGGCCGGAATGGCGGAGAAGATATTCCAAGAGTGCATATTCCTTGGGACTCAGCTCAATGGCACGTCCGCTGCGGCTGACTTTGTGCGAGATACGATTCACCTCGAGATCCTCGAAACGGAAAGTGTCCGTGGCCGGACGATTGCGGCGCCGGAGCACTGCGCGCACGCGGGCGACAAGTTCCGCAACGGCGAACGGCTTAACGACGAAGTCGTCGGCCCCGGCATTGAGGCCGCGAACGCGCTCTTCCACGGCGGTGGCCTGGGAAACGAGAATCACGGGCGTTTCCGGCCAGCGGCGGCGAATGGTGTGAAGAAACTCCAGCCCTGGAATTCCCGGAAGATTGAGGTCCAGGATCACGAGATCAAGGGGAGTTTTCTCCGGTAATTCGGAAATCTGGTTGCCGGCGGACGCGACTTGCACGGTGAACTGTTCCTGCTGAAACCGAGCTTGAAGAAACTCCGCAAGAGACGAATCGGCCTCAGCGACAAGAAGGCGCATGATGGTTCACACAACTAACTTTCTGGAAGGGGATACATCGAGTCTGGGCGCTGGAAGCAAGACTGTCAAGAAAGGCTCCGCGGCCAGCGCTCGAAAGATTACGGGCCCGGCGGCTGCTGAGCCGAACCGGACGAGGGTGAGACCACGGGGGAGTTCGCAGAGGGGCTGAAAACCGGCCCGGGCGTAATGAAAGCCATTCTCTCTCCAAACGATGGGTTGAGAATGACGACATCAATGCGCCGGTTGCGCGCGCGCCCGTCAACTCCCTAATCAACGCCACGCTCCACGAATCGCCCAAGCTGGAAAGCTAGATTAGCCAGCAGCTTGGGTTGACGCGGGATTTTTTGAACTAGTGCCGTTCCAACTTGTTCCAGCAAATCTCTTCGAGAATACTCTCTCCGTGTTCGCGTAAGATGCTCGGACGGTCATTTGGCCCAAATAGTTGGAACGGCACTAGCGGGAGCGAAACAGAAAGCAAAGCCTTGGTTCCAATCTTGGCAACGCTTCAAAGGCGATCGACGCGCGAAATAGGCTGCTTGGCGCCGCAGCGAAGGACATCGAGGGACCAAACCACAAAAAGCATTAAACAGGTAATACCAAATCCTTGGCACGGTCTGAGGACCGGCTCCAGTCATTCTCAGGGTATGGAGGAAAGAAATGAAATCGTCCCAGACGCGAGCGCAAGTGACGCAATGCCACCGCGTGAATTTGCGACACGCGTGATTCGTCAATTCCCAGAATCTCCCCGATTCTCTTCATCGTAAGTTCTTCGAGATAGTACATGCCCAAGACGGTTCCTTCCCTTCCGTCCAGTTCCGATAGGGCCTCCCGTAGAAGACGGCGGAGCTCCAGGCGAAAGGTCATCTGAAAGGGATCCTCCTCCGGCCGAATCGCTACTGGCACATGTTGCGCTCCATTCTCTCCCTCAACCCAAAGATGCAAACTTTCGAGTCGGAGACCGTCCAGATCGCCAAGTAGCCGCTGGAAGTCTTCAATGGGTAAACCCAGCTTGGAGGCTATCTCCGACCCCGAAGGAACATGGCCGAGCTCGCCAGTGAGTTCGCGGTTCGCTTGTTCAAGTCTGCGTGCCTTCTGCCTCAGGTTTCGTGGACCCCAATCCAGTTGGCGCAGATTATCCAGAATGGCACCGCGAATGCGATATCGCGCATAGGAAAGAAACTCCACGTTTTTCTGCGGATCAAATTTATCGACAGCATCGATCAACCCGAGCATCCCAGCTTGGATCAGGTCGTCAAATGACACGTGCGGCGGTAAACGCTCATGGATCCGCCGGGCGATGTACCGTACTTCAGCCAGGTTTTCAAGCACCAACCGCTGGCGTTCAATCGAATTCACGTTGTTCCCTTGCGGCGCAGGCTTTGACGAGAGGTTCAGCATTTCTCGAATCCCATTACGATTGTTTCGCTGCAGTTGTTTGCAAGGCGTGACCCAATACCAGGTCCTGTGCAATGCTAGAAACACTGAGATTCAACACCATTCGCCTCATCCCTCGTCATGGGGGACGAGCAATTCGAGCACCGAAGTGTAAAATGTGCCGTCGTTGGCAGGATCGACCGCGGACTTATGGCCACTGTGCCAGACCGCTTACGATTTAAAGAATTTCGTGGGAGCATTTTAATCTCCGCGGAACTTATATTCACTGGATATACTTAGCAGCCACCACGGCGGTAATACTTGTGGTTTTGTTTGGCCCAATAGGCTCCCAGGCATGTCTTCAGGAATCTCCACAGTTGTCAACTGGCCTGGATACAGCTTGTAGCGACACCTCTGACTGTTTGCACGGTTTTGAAACACTCGCAATCACCGGAGCGGTGGAATTCTATGGACGGGTAACCACTCGTTCTACTTCCCCCAGAATGACGATGCCCCCAGCCGACAGCTTCCTGAACATCACAAATCGGGTCCTCCTCTTGGCTCAAATGCGCGTTCTCTGGCGGTGAAATCGATATTCCCCGCTGTCGATGGTCTGTGACTCCGCACCGAGTTTGCGCTTACAAATGCGTCCGTCCGAACAGTCCCCTAATTGGACGAGCCGCCCTCGGGGAACTACAGAAACTTGGAGACGGGTTCCTCTTGCGGCCTGTTCCGAAATACCAGTACCGCTTCACGCTGGCACAGGACCGTTCTGGTCCCCAGTGGCCGCATCATTTGCGAAGACGCTTTCATCTGATATTTCAATACGTTGCGCCGAATCGGCAGAGCCGGAATGCAGGCGGCCTTGGCATGCCTAGTGCAGGAACAGATGGGAAGGATAGGCGATCCGCGGAGAGCTGCAGGCTTTGTCTCAAAGGCATGGTGGCCTGCGCAAAAATGTGCACGCTCATGGAGAATTAGTGCGAACGCATCGAACAAAAAGTGCGGCCGGGCCCGACGTCGCAGAGACGATCATTCTGCGCGCGAATTTCCGACACATCGAACGGCGGGAATGGTGGCTGTGGGCAGCAGCTTTTGTCATCACCTTACTCCTGACAGTCGGGCTTGCCTCCTTCCTCCTTCCTATCTCAAGCGTTAATCAGGATTTCAATTCGCTATATGTATTGCCGCAAGCCATTCGAGGGCTCGTGGCCCTGGTTTTCCTCTTCGATCTTTACACG
>Ga0187858_10000942_pt1 | contig 34267 bp, 29 predicted proteins | sample June2016WEW_8_15_FD_133015 | JGI IMG/M metagenome (GOLD analysis project Ga0187858, IMG submission 133015) | Peatland microbial communities from SPRUCE experiment site at the Marcell Experimental Forest, Minnesota, USA - June2016WEW_8_150 | ecosystem: Environmental > Terrestrial > Soil >...
GCCGGTGATGACCTGGCCGGTGATGACCTGGCCGGTGATGACCTGGCCGGTGATGACGAGCCCGCTGACGGCCCGGCGGAGAACACGCCGGGAGCCGGCCCGGGTAGCCATCCGGCGGACGGCTGGGCCGCCGCCTCCGGGCCAGCTGAGCCCTGGCGCCAGGACGCCGCGGCCGATCAGCCCTATGCGTGGCCGGAGCCGGCCGGCAGCCTGGCCGAGGCCGACGATGACCTGGCCGACCTGTGGACCGGCCAGATCAGCCCGGACGCCGGCGAAAGCGATCCTGGCCAGGATGACGGCGGGCCGGCCCCCCCGTGGATGCGGCCGGAGAGCCCGGAGACGACAGCCGCGGCCAGGGCCGGGTCCAACGGCCGCCAGCCGCCTGCGGCGCAGTCCGGGCCGGCGAAGGCCGGTGCCGCCGAGCCCGATCTGCCGGCTCCCCCGCGGATCGGCGTGCTCGGCACGTTCACCATCAACGGGCAGCCGGGCGCGCTGCTGCCGGCGCAGAGCCAGCTGGTCCTGGCGCTGGCCCTGAACGCGCCCGGCGGGCTGTCTAACCAGCAGCTGTGCCACCTGCTGGGAGCTGACCCCGACCACCCCAAGCCCAGCGACTCACTGCGCCAGCTGCTGGTCCGGACCCGCCGCCAGCTGGGCCGGGCAGCCGACGGCCGGGAGTGGATCGAGCACCTGGGCGGCGGGCAGTACGCGCTGCATCCCGAGGCCAGGGTGGACTGGCACGAGTTCGACAGCCTGGCCCGGCGAGGGATCCTGGCGGCCGACGCTGACTGCCTCAGGAAGGCACTCGGCCTGATCCGGGGCCAGCCGTTTACCGGCTGCTACTACTGGTGGCTCGACCTGGCCCTGACCGAGACGGTGCGGGCCCAGATCGTGGATGCCGCCGAGACGCTCGCCGGCCTGGAACTGGCCGCCGGTGATCCGGCCGCCGCGGGCCGTGCGGCGAGGATCGGCCTGGCCGGTGACGCCGGGGCGGAGCAGCTCTGGCGATCCCTGATGATGGCCGAGCACGCGGCCGGCAATCTCACCGGTGTCCGCGAGGCCTGGAACCGCTGCCTGGAGGTCGTCGGCGAGCTGGCTCCGGACGGCGAGCCGCATCCGCGGACGGCTGCTCTTTACCGCGACCTGATGGCCGGCGGCGGGCCGCACACGGCCTGGGCGGGCAGCTGACGGCCCGCCCGCAGCCGTCACGGCACGGTAACTGAACGCGATCACCTGGGTGATCGCGCGGGGGCATGGTGGTAATGCGGCCTGCAGGTGAAACGATCGTGTGGTGAGGTTGCCCCGACGAGCGCAGCCGGTTGCCGGAAACGACGGCCCGGCTGCGGCTGACAGCGATGGCCCGGAACCGGCCGGCCGGCCGGATTCCAGCCCGGCTGTCCTGGCCCGGGACGCGGCTGCCCCGGCCGGGGCCGGGGCTGGCCAGGCGCCGCAGGGGGGCGGCCCGGCGGAGGAGGGGGCCGGCCCGGCGGAGGAGGCCGCAGGCGCCGGCCGCCAGGAGACCAGCCCGCGTGCGCATGCCGCCACGGCGACCGTCGGGATCCGGGTCGAGGACGACCTGAAGCCGAGGGTCCGGATGCCAGCCGACCTGCTGCGGTGCATCGTCGCGGCGATTGAGATCGTGCTGGTCGCCGGGCTTGCCCGGCTGGGCGTCGAGATCAGCGCCGTGAGCGCGGCCCAGCACCTGCCGAGGGTGCTGCTCACCATCGGATCGGTCGCCTACATCGCGGCGCTCGTCCTCCCGGTCGCGATGGCCGCCTGGCTGGCCATGCGGGGCCAGTGGCGCCGCCTCGCCGAAGCGGTCCTGATCGCCGCCGTCGCCGTGGCCGCGGCCGCGCTGGGCAACTTCGTGCTCCGCCAGCCCCCATTCCAGACTCTGGACGCGGTCCTGGCCCCGCTGGTCAACGGCGTCCGGCTGCAGCCGTTCGACGGGCTGCTCTCCGGCCTGGTGGCCTACACCACGGTCATCGGCCTGGCCGGCCGGCCGCGGTGGCGGACCGGCTTCTGGCTCGTGATCGGGTTCTACTCGGTCATCCTCATCGCGAACTCGCACGCCACCGTGTTCTCGCTGCTGATCACGCTGCTGCTGGGCTCGGTGATCGGATCAGGCCTGCGGTACGCCGTCGGCACCGGATCGGACCGGCCGACCGCCGTGAAGATCGCGATGGCGCTGGCGCCGCTGGATGCGCCACTGGCCGAGATCCGCAGGGTTCCCGAGACCGGAACCGAGAACCGGCGGTACGTCGGCATCACGGCCGACGGCAGCCGGCGGGACATCATCGTCTTCGACCGTGACCAGCAGGCCGCTGACGCCCTCTACCGGATCTACCGCCGCATCCGGCTGCAGACCCAGGTGTCACGGACCGCCATCCTGACGGTGGAGCGCGCCATGGAGCGCCGGGCGCTGCTGACCTATGCCGTCGAGGATGCCGGAGTGGCCACGCCGCGGCTGTGCGCGCTCGTCCGGGTCGGGCCCGAGGCTGCGGTGCTGTGCTACGAGACCTGCTCCGGTACGAGGCTGGCTGAGCTGGATAGCGCCCCGACTGATGAGCAGCTCGGCCGGATCTGGGACACGGTGCTGCGGCTGCATGGCCGGCGGGTGACGCACCGGGCGCTCACCGCCGACCGGATCGTGCTGGCCGGCCGTGAGCGCCGGGACGTCGTCCTGGTCGAGCCCGGCAACGGCGATTTGGCCGCCACCGACCTGCAGCTCCGGCTGGACCTGGCGCAGCTGCTCGCCGAGCTGGCGCTGGCGGTCGGACCCGACCGGGCGGCCCGGCTGGCCATGAGCCGGCTGCGCGGCGATGAGCTGGCCGGGCTGGTGTCCCTGCTGCAGCCGGTGGTCCTGCAGCGGAGCACCAGGACAGCGCTGCGGCAGCACAAGCAGGTGCTGCCGGAGCTCAGGAAGCGGCTGCTCGGCAGCGCGCCCGAGGCCGAGGCACCCCCGATCCAGCTTGAGCGGATCCGGCCGCGGACGCTGGTCACCATGGTGGCCGGCGTCGTCGCCATCTACCTCCTGCTGGGCCAGCTGAAGGGGTACAGCTTCAGCAGCGTGCTCAAGCACGCGGACTGGCGGTGGACGCTGGTCGCGTTCGTGCTCTCGGTTACCACCTACGTGGGGGCCACCCTGTCCCTGACCGGGTTCGTGCTCGAGAAGCTGAACATGGCGCAGACGTTCCTGGCGCAGGTCGCCGGCTCGTTCGTCACCCTGGTCACGCCGGCCGCAGTCGGCGGCGTGGCGCTGAACCTGCGCTTCCTGCGCAAGTCTGGCGTCGCCCCGGCCGAGGCAGCCGCGAGCGTCGGGGTCTCCCAGGTCTTCGCCTTCGCGCTGCACATACTCCTGCTCATCATTTTCGCCGCCCTGACGGGCCGGGCGGAGCACAGCCCGCTGCATATTCCGGGCTGGGTGTTCATCGCGATCGCGGTGCTGGTCGCCGCTGCGCTCACCGCGTTCGCCTTTCCCGCCGGCCGGCGGCTGGCCCGGTCCCGGCTGGCGCCCGCCCTGGGCCAGGTGATCCCGCGACTGCTGGACATCGCGCAGCGGCCGGTCAAGCTCGCCGAGGGCGTGGGCGGCGCATTCCTGCTCACCGCGACGTACATCCTCTGCCTGGACGCCTCAGTCAGGGCACTGGGCGGCTCGGTCGCGCTGGTCAGCGTGGCCGTCGTTTACCTCACCGGTAGCGCGATCGGCTCCGCCGTGCCGACGCCAGGCGGCCTGGGCGCGGTCGAGGCGGCGCTGTCCGCCGGACTGACGGCGGCCGGCCTGCCGGGCGCCAAGGCCATCAGCGCCGTGTTGCTGTTCCGGCTGCTGACCTTCTGGCTGCCGGTGCCGCTCGGCTGGATCTCGATGAGCTACCTGCAGCGGCACGACGCGCTGTGAGCACGGCCGGGCCATGTCACGGTGCCGCCAGCCGCAGTTCGGTCACCGAGTTCGCGGCCAGGTTGGTCACCCAGACCGTGCGGCCCTCGGCCGCCAGGCCGGTCGGATTATCGAAGCCGTAGCGCGCGCCCGCCAGGGCCTGCACGAGCACTCCCGTCCGCGTGTCGATCTCGCTGACCGAATTGCTGAGCGAGTTCGCGACCCACAGCCGCCCGGGCGTGACGGCCATGGCCGCGGGATTGCGGAAGCCGTAACGGCGGCCGGCCAGGGTGCGGACCAGCCTGCCGGTAGCCAGATCGATCTCGGTCACTGAGGCGCCGGCCTCGCTGGCCACCCACAGGTCGGGGCCGGCCGCGGCGATCGCGGTGGGGTCCGCGAGGTGATAGCCGCTGGCCAGCACCGTGATGACAGCCCCGGTGACGGCATCCATCTCGGTGACCGAGTTGCCGGCCGCGTTGGCCACCCAGACCCGGCCGGGACTGATCGCGACGGCGGCCGGATCGTCGAAGCCGTACCGGGTACCGGAAAAGGCAGCAATCCTCGATCCGGTGCGCGCGTTCAGCTCGGTCACCGAATTGTCGCCGGCGTTGGCCACCCAGAGTCGCGTCCCGGACAAGCCAAGCGCATAAGGACTGGACAGCCCGGAAGCTGCCGTTACGGTGCGCTCTAACGCGCCGGTCAGCTCGCTGATCTCGGTCATGGTGTTCGCCGGCACATTTGCTATCCAGACATGACCGTCGCCAACGGCCACGGCATCGGGCCCGCGGAAGCCGTACCGGCGGGCCGGCATCGCGCTGATCGGCGCCCTGGTCACGGCGCTCAGCTCGGTCACCGAGTCGCCGAGCACATTGGTGACCCAGAGGCGGCTGCCGACTACGGCGATGGCGCTCGGGCCCTCGAATTCATACGGCCTCCCGGAGACCACCCAGACGGCGGAGACCTGGGCAGCAGGCAACTGAGCAGCGGGCTCGTCGGCGGACGGGACCCGGCCTGCCGTGGCCGCGCTGGCCCGCGCGCAGCCAGCCGAGCCGGCGGTGCCGCACCGCGCGGCCGGCGAGCGCGGGTGCCCGGCCCCGGTCCGCGCGGACACGATCGCCAGCACGGCCAGGACCGCGACGCTGATCGCGGCCACGATGGCGACCGCGAAGCGCCGTCGGCGCGACCAGGAGACCGGCCTGGCCGGCGGCCGCGCCGTATGCCGCGGACTGTACCCTGTATTCGCCATTTACTGTGTTTTTCCCTGGCACTAGGAAATGGGCAATTAAACTTCGCCGCTTTCTCATTCTAATGATCGCTGAATATGAGCTCGCGCGTTTCAGGGCGGCACGGATCCCGCACTAGCATGGACATCTCGCGCATCGGGAGCCGGCCGTGCCAGGAGGGTGGCGGGCAGGGGAGGGTGGCAGGAGTCAATGGACTGGCACGACATCACGGACCTGCCGTTCGCCGATGCGCTGGAGCCGCACAGCGGCGGCCTCAGCCCGGACTCCGTCTACGACACCGTGCACTTCGACCGGGTCACCTTCGCTGACGAGCGGGCCGCGAGCAGCCGGTTCATCGACTGCGCCTTCACCGGGGTCACGGTGCAGGGCGGGCGGCTGCAGCGGGCCAGGTTCAGCGACGTGCTCCTGCGCGATGTGCGGCTGGTGACGACCAGCCTGGCGGAGACCAGCTGGGCCGGCGTGACCGCTGAACGGAGCATGGCGGCGGGCGTGGAGGCGTTCGGGGCGCAGCTGCGCCGGGTGACCTTCCGGGGCTGCAAGCTCGACTCGGTGAACTTCCGCGAGGCGCGGCTCACCGACGTGACGTTCGACAGCTGCGACCTGCGCGACGTGGACTTCGCCGGCGCCACCCTGACCAGGACGGCGTTCCCCGGCTCCCGGCTGGCCCGGACGGATTTCAGCCGCGCGCGGCTGGCCGGGACCGACCTGCGCGGCGCGGAGCTCGGCATCATCATCGGCGCGGACTCGCTGCGCGGTGCCATCGTCAGCACCGGTCAGCTCGCGTTCCTGGCTCCGCTGCTGGCGGAGACCCTGGGCATCGTCGTCAGCGACGACTAGGCCAGGCGGCCTGCGGTCAGCCCAGCCTGGCGATGGCGAGCGCCGCGGCCAGCAGCGCCACGCTCCACGACATCGCCCGCAGCGCGTGCTCCAGTGGCGACAGCAGGCGGGCCCGGTCCAGCGCGACGACCCGGCCGTCGGCCAGCGTCACGCTGCCGGTGATCAGCACGGTCTTGCGGCGCAGCATCCTGGCCGGCGTGCTGAGGCTGCGCTGCGCCGCGGACAGGCCGAGTGCCGCCGCCGCCGCGATCACCGGTGCGATGGCCAGCGTCCCGGCCTCGGCGACATACCCGGTCAGGACCGGGAAGGCGCCCCAGGCCGCGGCGAAGCCGAGGTCGGTGTGCACGATGCCGCCCAGCAGCTCCGCGTTGTACGCCACCACCAGCAGCACTCCGGCGAACATGAAGGGCAGCAGCACCCAGCCCACCCTGATCAGGCCCCAGACCCCGAGGCTGACCGCCCCGGCCAGGCTGAGCACGACGACGGCCCAGAGCACGGCCGCCGGGATCTGCGTCTGCAGCGGGCGGCCGTGCAGCTCGTCGAGCGCGTGCGCGCCGAGGCCGACGGCCAGGAAGAAGGCGGCCAGCGTGGCGAGGAGCTGGGTGAGCTGCGGGTGCGGCGCCAGCGAGGCGCCGATGACGACGTAGGACAGGTGCCAGGCCGTGTAGGGCGGGTGCAGCAGGGTCCACCAGTCCCGCCAGCCGCCCGGCCGGGCCGCGTAGTAGGCGGGCCGGGACGCGGCCGGCTGGTGCGGCGGGGAGTCGGGCTCCGCGGCGGGCGGGCCCCCCGGCTGCCCGTCACTCACCTGCGCGGGTTCCCCACATGACCAGGCCGCCGCCCAGGCTCATGACCCGGCAGCCGACATCGGTCAGCCCGGCCTGCTGCCATGCCCTGACGGTCCAGTCCAGCGGGTAGCGCCGGTAGTGCCGGGAGATGTTCGGCCCGAGGAAGCGGCCGACCGCGAACCACTCCCGGCCGCCAGTCAGGGCGCCCCCGGCGGGCAGCAGCAGCCGGGTGTAGAGCCACCACCAGAATCGCCAGAAGGGGCTCGGCGGGGCCAGGAACTCCAGGCTGGCGACCGTCCCGCCCGGCTTCACCACCCTGGCCAGCTCGGCCAGCGTGGCCTGCGGATCGGCGACGTAGCGGAGCAGGTAGGTGAACGTCAGCGCGTCGAAGGCGGCGTCGGGGAAGGGCAGCTGCTCGGCCCGCCCGGCCAGCAGGGCGATCCGCTCCCGCTGGCCTGCGGCCGCGACATTTCGCCCGCCCTGCCTGAGCATCTGCTCGGTCAGGTCGATGCCGACGACCCTGGCCGGGGTGCGGCGGGCGATCTGCAGGGCGACCCCGGCCGTGCCCGACGCGACGTCCAGGACGAGCTTGCCGCCCGACGGCACGATCCGGTCCACCATGGCGCGGCGCCAGCGGCCGTTCTGGCCCATCGAGAGGATCTCGGCCAGCCGGTCATACCGGGCCGGGAGAGGCGTGAACAGGTGCTGGGCAAAGCGGTTCCGCTCGTCGGCAGCAGGAAGCGGCACGGCGTCTCCTCAGGGCTCGGCACTTCACCGTACGCCCCGGGTGCGTGGTCAGCGCAAGCGCCGGCGCGGTGGCGCCGCAGCGGGCTGAGCGTCGCGACCCGGGTGCGCAGAGAGACCGATTCCAGAATCGTTTACCATGGCTTTACTGTTTCATGGTTTAACCATGACGGTTTACTCATGTACGTTCACGGCGACGCCCCGAGCAGGTCCGGTCAAATCATGGCTTAATACGATCAAGCGGAAAGAGAAAGGGGACTGCAAACCGCCGAGCTTCGATAGCGCGCCGGGACCTGCGCCAAACGGCCAGAAGGAGTCTGGATGACACGTCGCTGGGCCATTCCTGTCACCACCATCGTCCTCGCGCTCGGCTCGATGCTCGCCGCCGCGGGCGGCGCCTCCGCCGTGACTGCGGCGGCACCGCACACCACCACGGTCCGCCCCGGCGCCGCCGTGCACTCGTTCACGCCCGGCGGAACCCTGGTCCGGCCGGCCGGCGGCCTGCGGCTGCACAGCCATGGCCGGTTCACCGAGGCCGAGAGCACCAACTGGTCGGGCTACGCCGCGACCGGCGGCAATGGTGCCTTCAGCAGCGTGTCCGCCACCTGGACCGAGCCGACCGCGCACTGCACCAAGCGAGCCGACCAGTACGCGGCGTTCTGGGTGGGCCTGGACGGCTACTCCAGCGATTCCGTCGAGCAGACCGGAACGGACTCGGACTGCGACGGCCGGACGCCGGACTACTACGGCTGGTACGAGATGTATCCGGCCAACCCGGTTTACTACACCAGCACCGTCGAGCCCGGCGACTCGTTCAGCGCCTCGGTCACCTTCAGCGGCACCGAGACCTACACGCTGGTGCTGAAGGACCTGACCCAAGGCTGGACGCAGAAGGTCACCAAGAACGAGAGCGGCCTGGCCCGCTCCTCAGCCGAGGTCATCACCGAGGCACCGTCGTCGGAGTCCGGCGTGCTGCCGCTCGCTGACTTCGGCACCGTTAACTATGGCTCGTCCACGGCCAATGGCAGCTCGCTGAGCGCGGATAACCCGACCGAGATCATCATGATCGACAACAGCGGCGCGGACAAGGACTCGACCAGCGGCATCAGCGGCTCTGGCGGGTTCAGCAACACCTGGCTGAGGTCGAACTGAGCTCAGCCAGGTCCCGGTTAGCCGGGCGCTGGCTGCAACGTGTTGCAGCTGGCTCTGCCCCGGTGGCCCTGGCCGCCGGGGCAGAGCCAGCCTGCTCGGGGCGGGCCCCTACCTCTAGGCCCGCGTCCCGGCAATGTCCGCGTGTGCGATTACATCCCTGGTCGGCGGCGGCCCGCGGGACCGGCGAGCTTGCCGCCGCGCCGCCGGCAGTGACGGCGTCAGGCCGCCGGCATCGGCTTGTACCGGAACTGGCTGAACAGGGTGACCTGGTCGCACAGGTGCGGGCTCGGCGCCCCGGCGGCCGAGATGAAGCCGCTCTCGCCCGGCGGCAGCTCGTCCCGCCCGGTGACCGCGCGGCCGACGTCCACCGCCATCATGAACGTGCTGCGGTTCTGGCTGGCGCTCGTGCCGCAGTGCGTCGTCACCCCGGCGGCCAGCGGGTCCAGGCTGTCCCAGTCCTGGTCCTGCGCCGGGGCATAGCCCCACCGGGCAATGTCGGGGGTGCCGAACCCCGGCACGTCCTGGCCGAGCTGGGTGCCCGTGCCGGACAGGATGGTGATGGCGTCGTTCAGGCTCTCGACCAGCAGCTGGTCACGGTGGCCGGCGAAATAGCTGTCGGTGTAGCAGAGCGTTCCGCATGGCTCTACCCCGCGGGTGCGGGCCAGGATGTGGTAGAGGAAGTTGTAGGTGCCCATCCCGCCCAGGCCGCCGTAGTTCCCCAGGCTCGCCAGCGCCGGGTCACTGAAGTTCACCGCGCCGGTGTACTGCTCGCCGGGGAACGTGCCGCCCTGGAACACGTTGCGCTCGTAGGCCTCCAGGAAGTTCATGAAGATCGACATCGCCGGGCTGCCCAGCGTCGTGACGCCGTTCCAGTGCCGCAGGACGCGCACCGCCGCCGCCAGGTCGGGATGCGTCGCCGGGCTGGTCAGCGGACTGCGGGCGGCCGCGAGCCGCTGATAGGCGCGGACCAGGTACGGGATGAAGTACGGCGCGGCCGGCCGGGTGTTGTCCTGGTTGTCGATCGTGCCGATGACGTGCTCGATGTGCTCCAGGTACCCGGTGGTGATCGTCCGGCTGGACCGCAGCAGCTGGCTGATCAGGCTCGACCGGAAGATCGTGCCCCAGTACTCGTCGCCCTCGTTCTGCTGGTAGAAGGCGGCCGCCGACGGCTTGGTGTTCCAGTTATCCAGGAACCCCTGGGCCGGGTTCACGCTGCGGGGCATATTTCTGAACGAAACGAAGCCCTTCCACTGCTCGGTGCCGTTGCCCAGCGCCGGCAGCCGCGGGTCAACGACGGCGAAGGACGGCTCGATCGGCACCAGGCCGTCACCGAAGTACGCGATGTTGCCGCGGCGATCGGCGTAGAGGAAATTGTGCAGCGTGGTGACCAGGCTCATCGAGTGCCGGAACTGGCTGACATCGGTGTCGCCGCCGAGCTGCGCGAACCCGGTCAGCGAGCCAGTTTCCCGATCCCAGGACGCGAACCGGATCGAGAAGGCCACCCCGTCCGCCGGGTCAGCGGAGAAGACCGGGCCGTCGATGGTGCGGTACACGGTGAAGCTCTGCGGCGCGCCGCCGGCCACGGCGATCTGCTCCCTGATGGCCGTCATCGGGATGCGCTTGCCGTCGAACAGGTAGGTCGGCGGGCTGGCGGAGAAGTCGACGCCGGTGTCCGCGTAGATGCGCTCGTCGACGTTTTCCTCGCTGGTCGTTGTCCAGGCGATGTCGGCGTTACGGCCGATCAGGATGAATGGCTCGCCGGTAATGGCCATCCCGCCGGCGTCGTAGCCGGGCGCGTGCAGGTAGACCTCCCAGTCCACGCTCGGCGTGCCGAAGCCCTCCTGCGGCGCGCCCCACAGCAGCGCATGATGGTCCGCCGAGCGCCAGGGCGCGACGGCGATGGCGTTGGACCCGCCGTGCGAGAGCACCCGCAGGCTGATGCCGGTTTTCAGGATCGTCTTCCGGTCATTGGCCAGCGCCGCCGTGGCCTGCGCCAGCGCGGCGTGGCTAACGCTGGCTAGCTGGGCCAGCGAACGGGCGGTGGCGATGTCCTGGCTGGTGACGTGCTCGCTGGTGGCCGTCAGCACGGCACTGGCGGGGCCCGGCGGGACCGTGGTCGGCGCGGTCGTGTCGTCGATCCAGCGGGCGTCGTTGAAGATGGCCATCGCGTCGGCATCGGCGTGCGGATCACCCCTGGCCGTCAGCTCGCCCTGCAGGTACTGCAGGAAGCCCAGGTTCTGCAGCTCGCTGCCGCCTCCGCCGCCGAACTCCCTGGCCAGGTAATCGCCGACCGCCACGGTGTCCTCGGGCGTCCAGGGCGCGGGCCGGTAGGGCCCGGCCAGCCCCAGCGCCTTGCCGAGCACGAAGAACTCGTAGGGCACGTCCGCCTGCATGCTGGCGGCCGACGCGTAGGCGGACCGCTCGTAGGCGTTGATGCCGTCGGAGAACTCCTGCAGGGCCTGCCGCATAGCCGGGGAGAGGGATCGGTACTGGGCCCGGAGCTCGGCCGGGGTGTAGAAGAAGGTGCGGACGGTCTCGTCCTGGCTGAGCTGGCCGGCCCCGAAGATCGCCGACAGGGTTCCCTCGACCGAGCGGCGGGTCAGCTCCAGCTGCACCATCCGGTCCTGGGCCTGGGCCCAGCCATCGCCGAACCAGGCACCGCGCATCGAGCCGGCGTAGACACTCGGCACGCCGTAGGAGTCGCGCGTGATCACCGCGGCCTCGGCGCCGCGGCCCACCCGCTCGGAGCCCCGCTGGCCGGCGAGCGCCCGGCCAGGCTGCGGCGCTGCGGCCGCGGCCGGAACCAGCGCGGCGAGTGCCGCCAGCGCCATCGCCGCGATGCTGGCCGCCAGCCGGACTGTCCTGCCCCGGTGCACGGACAATCCACTCACCTCCGCGACGGGCCGCGCCATCCGGTGCCAGTGCCTGCCGGAAATGGCGAGCGATTCTGATCGGGAAAGGCACGCGCCTGCGCAGCGGCGCGCCAGGAAAATCGGGCATGCAGCGATATAGCTGCTCGGAAGTTAACGTGCGGTTAGCCGGGTGTCAATGAGCAGATGGCATCCAGTCAGGCGTGCACGGCGGCAGCCAGCCGGGCCATTGCAAGTAGTTCGGTGTCGAAGAACCAGCTGCCGTCCGTGGTCAGCGGCAGGAGCTCCTGCGCCTTGTCCCGGCGGATGGCCGTGAAGCCGCACTGGGCGTCCGAGAACCGGGTTCCGAGCGTCGCCCTGGAGCAGCAGGTTGTCGCAGCGGGAGATCACTTCCCGGCGCGGCCCGCGCACGACTCGCGCGCCGCGGGCCAGCCGGGTGCTGAACGGGAACCGCGATCTCACCGCGCTCTGAAGCTCAGCGCGCTGAACTGCGGAAACCGGCAGTTGCCGACGATCTCAGCTGACTAGCCAGCGCCACCGTGGTCAGCGCCGCCGACCCTAACGCGGCTTTCGCAACGAATGGGCAAATCGAGGCCCGATCAGCGGGTAGCTGCCTCCTGAGCATGGCAAGATCCCCCCATGAAGGGGCTCCTCATCCAAGACGGCGCGGTCACCGGCGCTACCCAGCAGGGGATCGAGCAGGCTGCCGCCGGCGGCGGATTCTTCTGGCTCGATCTCGACATCCACGCCCCCGGGCCGGACGACGACGTGACCGGAATGCTGACCAGGACGTTCCGCTTCCATCCCGTGGCCGTCGAGGCCGCCGACAAGTTCGGCCAGCGGGCCCGCATCGATGAGTACGACGACTTCGTCCACATCGTCACCTTCGGCATGGCCGGCGACGGGAAGAGCGTGGCCGAGGTGCACTGCTTCGTCACCGAGAAGTTCATCATCAGCATCCACCAGGGCAACTGCCCGGCCCTGGCCACGGTGCGCGACCGCATCGGCAACCACCACTCACGGGACGTGGCCGCGCCGCAGGTCGCCATCTTCTACCTGATCATGGATACCCTGATCGACTCGTTCTTCCCGGTGCTGTCGGACTTCGACGACTCGATCGACGACCTGGAGGGCGCCATCCTGAAGACCCCGACGGAAGCGCAGCTGGGCACGCTCTTCGGCATGAAGCGGGAGATCATGACGATCCGCAAGGTCATCACGCCGCAGCGGGACATGATCGCCAGCCTGAACAACGGGATGGTCGCGATCCCCGGCATGACCGACCAGGGATCGGTTTACTTCCGCAGCCTGTACGACCACCTGATCCGGATCAGCGACATGGTGGACGGCTACCGTGACCTGATCAGCGGCGCCATGGACACGCACCTGTCCATGGTCTCCAACCGGTTGAACGTGATCATGAAGCAGCTGGCCATGATCGCCACGATCTTCCTGCCGCTGGGCTTCCTCACCGGGTTCTTCGGGCAGAACTTCGCCTGGCTGACTGGTCATCTGCAAGTCAGCTTCCGCTACTTCCTCTTCCTCGGCCTCGGCTCGGAGCTGGTCGCGATCGTCCTGCTGTTCATCGTGTTCAAGAAGCGCGGCTGGCTGGGCAGCGGCCCCACGGCCTGAGCGACCCGGCCCGGCCCCCGCCGGAGAGGAACCCCCCATGTCCTTCCTGCCCGCCGCCGTCCAGGAGTCCGACATCGCGACCTCCCGGCTGCGCATGCACGTGCTCCAGTCCGGCCCGGCGGACGCCCCCGGCCTCGTGCTCGTGCACGGCAACGTCTCGTCGGCCCGGTTCTTCGCCGAGCTGATGACCGTGCTGGGCGAGCGCTGCCACTGCGTGGCCCCTGACCTGCGGGGCTTCGGCCAGTCCGCGCGGGTGCCGGCGGACGCGCGGCGCGGCCTGCGGGACTTCAGCGATGACCTGCACGCGCTGCTGGCCGAGACTGACCTGGTGCCCCGCGGCGCCCCCGTGCACCTGCTCGGCTGGTCACTCGGCGGCGGGGTAGTGATGCAGTACGCGATGGACCATCCGGGAGCGGCCGCGTCCATCGTGCTGGAGAGCGCGATGTCGCCGTACGGCTTCGGCGCGACCCGCGACATGGCCGGCACGCCCTGCTGGCCGGACTTCGCCGGGTCCGGCGGCGGCACGGCCAGCCCTGAGATGGTGCGCAGGCTGGCAACAGGTGATCGCGGTGCCGAGGACGCCACGTCGCCGCGCAACGTGCTCACCCACCTGTACGGCCAGCTGACGGATCTCGCGCCGGAGGTCGAGGACGCCCTGGTCGAGGGGATGCTGGAGATGGCGATCGGCGACGACTTCTACCCCGGCGACCAGGTCGCCTCGGCCAACTGGCCGGGCACGGCACCGGGGGAGCGAGGGGTGAACAACGCGATCTCGCCGAGGTACTGCGACCTGTCCGCGTTCGCCGCCATCGAGGACCGCCCGGACGTGCTATGGATCCGCGGCGACGCCGACCAGATCGTCTCCGACGCCTCGCTGGTCGACCTGGGCCGCCTCGGCGCCCTGGGCGCGGTGCCCGGCTGGCCCGGCCAGGATGCGTACCCGGCGCAGCCCATGGTGAGCCAGATGCGGGCCGTGCTCGACCGCTACCAGGCGGCCGGCGGCCGGTACGCCGAGCACGTGCTGGCCTGCGGGCACTCGCCTCACCTCGAGCGTCCCGGTGAATTCGCCGAGGCCGTCACCGGCTTTCTCGATGGCATCGGCCAGCGCTGACCGAGACGACCTGGCATCGACTGGCCACGCACGTGGAGCCGGCCCGGATTAGCTGGCCGGCCCCGCTGCGTCCCCGGCGGCGTCCGCCCGCGGCTGCCAGTGCCCCGGGCGGCTGAGGGATGCAGGCAGCCCGGTGCGCGGATCGCCCTTCGCCGCATCGAGCTGAGACTGAGTGAGGAAGATGCTCTCGGTGAGGTCCGCGCCGCTCAGCTCGGCTCCCCGCAGGTCTGCCCCGGTCAGGTCGGCCAGCCTGAGCCGGGCCCCGCTGAGATCGGCGCCGATCAGCCGGGCGCCGCGCAGGCTCGCGCCACTCAGGTCAGCGCGGCGCAGGTCCCGTCCGGTGAGGTCGGCGCCTTTGAGCTCGGCGCCTCTCAGGCCGGCCGGCTGGCGGGCGGCGCCGTGCCCGCCGCGGCGCCTGCCAGCCGCCGCCGCCGTCCCGGTCCCGGTCCCGGTTTCGGGTCCGGGTCCGGCCCGGGCACCGCCGGCCGCCGCGATACCGGACCGGGCACGCTCGCTCGCCGCCAGCAGCAGCCTGCTGACGTCCTCCCGGTGCGCCGCGACGTCCAGCCTCAGCAGGTCCTCGGCGCTGGACCGGGTCAGCTGCCCGGTTTCCTCGATCGCGCGGCTGAGCTCATCGTGCAGCGGTCCGCGCTGCTGCAGCGCCGCTGCCTCGCTCAGGTACCAGAGCAGCTCGTGCAGCTGCCGCATGACCAGGAATACCGCGAACATCTGCCCGGCCAGCGCGGGCGCCCGCCGCCAGTCCTGCCCGCCGTAGGTGACCTGGACGACCTGCTGGCCGGCGCCGAGGCAGTCATAGACGGCGCAGCCGGGGAAGCCGCGCTGCCGGAGCTGATCATGAATGCCGCAGCGGAAGTCCCGCTGCAGATGCGGGCACGGCTGGCCGGCCGGCTTGTCGATGGCGAAGTCCGCCGACGCCGTGAAGGCAGGGGCGGTGCAGCACAGCCCGGCGCACCGGGCGCAGTCAGCGCGCAGGTCCACGGCTAGCTTTCGGCTGTCTCGGCCAGCCGGGGGAGCGTGATGGTGAATCTCGTCTCGCCGGGCCGGCTGGTGACGTCGACCTGGCCCTGGTGGGCGGTGACGACCGCGTCCACGATCGCCAGGCCGAGGCCGGTGCTGCCGGCCGCGTGCGACCGTGCGCTGTCGCCTCGCACGAAACGCTCGAACACTCCCGGCTGCAGTTCCGCCGGGATCCCCGGACCGTCGTCAGTCACGCTGACGCGAGCAATGCCGTCGCCGGCCCCGGAACCGCCGGGCTGGCCCGCTCCGGCGGGAACGGTCAGCGCCACGGTCACCGTCGTCCCCGACGGCGTGTGCCGGGCGGCGTTGCTGAGCAGGTTGGCGAGCACCTGGTGCAGCCGGTACTCATCGCCCCGGACCAGGACCGGCTCGTCGGGCAGCTCGAGCTGCCAGCGGTGATCCCGGCTGGCCGCTCGCGCGTCGCTGGTCACGTCGATGGCCAGGCGGGTCAGGTCGACCGGCTCGGCGGCCAGCGGCCGGCCAGCATCCAGCTGGGCCAGCAGCAGCAGCTCATCGACCAGCACGCTCATCCGGGCGGACTCGGACTGGACCCGGCTCAGCGCGTGCGCCACCTCATCGGGCACCGGGCCCGGGTTGCGCCGGGCCAGTTCCGCGTAGCCGCGGATGGCGGCCAGCGGCGTGCGCAGCTCGTGGCTGGCATCGGCGGCGAACCGGCGCAGCCTGGCCTCGCTCTTCTCCCGCCGGGCTAGCGCCGACTCCACGTGCCCGAGCATCCGGTTGATGGCGGCGCCCACCTGGCCGACCTCGGTGCGGGGATTGGCGTCCGGAACCCGTTCCGGCAGGCTGACCGCACCACTGGCCAGCGGCAGCTGGGTGACCCTGGTCGCGGTCGCGGCCACTCGCCGCAGCGGTCGCAGCGACAGCCGCACCCAGGCGGTGCCGATGATCCCGGTGAGCAGCAGCGCGGCCGAGAACACCGCGACCTCGGCGATCGCCACCTGGCGCAGCGTGCTGTTGACCCCGCTGAGCGGCAGGCCGCTGATGTAGACGCCGTCGGCCGTGCTGGTCGCCATCACCCGGTACTGGCCGTAGGAGGAGAGCGTGACCGTCCGCGGCCGGCCGTTGCCGGCCAGTTTCGCCAGCTCGCGCTCGTCGGCTGCGGTGAGGTGGCAGCTACCGTCGGCGATGTAAGGGTTCTTGATCCCGCCGCTGATGACGGCGGCGGTAAAGGTCTGTCCGGCCTGCTGCTGCGCGCACAGCGCCGGGCCGGGGCTGTCGTCCTTATCGCCCTGCCCGCCTGGATGCGGGGCCTGGCCGCCGTCATTACTGTCGCCATCGCCAGGCGGGTGCGACGGCGGCGGGTTGATGCAGGTCGCGTAGCGCTGGCTGGCGGTGGCCAGCTCCTGGTCCAGGCCGCTGATCAGGACCGTGCGCAGGTGCGCGTACGTGACAGCGCCGACCGTGAAGCAGGCCAGCGCCAGCAGGGCCAGCAGCCCGGCGACGAGTCGCCCGCGCAGCGTCCGGGCAGCCAGCCACCGGCCGGCGCGGCCGCTGCCGCGGGCGCGCGGGCCGTCAGCTGGTTCCGGGCGGGGTGGCATGGATCAGGCCGCGGGCTTGAGCACGTAGCCGACACCGCGGACCGTGTGGATCAGCGGCTCCCGGCCGGTGTCGATCTTCTTGCGCAGGTAGCTGATGTAGAGCTCGACGACGTGAGCCTGGCCGCCGAAATCGTAGTTCCAGACCCGGTCCAGGATCTGCGCCTTGGACAGCACCCGGCGCGGATTGCGCATCAGGAAGCGGAGCAGCTCGAACTCGGTCGCGGTCAGCTCGATCAGCTCGCCGCCCCGGCGGACCTCGCGGGCGTCCTCGTCCATGGTCAGGTCGCCGACCGTGATCTCGGTGCCGCTGCGGGCCCGGGCGATGCCCGCCCGCCGCAGCAGCCCGCGCAGCCGGGCCAGCACCTCCTCGATGCTGAACGGCTTGGTGACGTAGTCGTCGCCGCCCGAGGTGATCCCGGCCACCCGGTCCTGCACCGAGTCGCGGGCGGTCAGGAAGAGCACGCACACGTGCGGGAGGATGGCCCGGACCCGGCGCAGCACCTCCAGGCCGTCGAAATCCGGCAGCATGATGTCCAGCACGATGGCGTCCGGCTCGAACTCACGTGCCGTCCTGACCGCGCTCAGGCCGTCGGCGGCGGTACGGATGTCCCAGCCCTCATAGCGCAGCACGCTGGCCAGCAGCTCGGCGAGGCTGGGCTCGTCGTCCACGACCAGGACGCGGACCGGGCTGCCGTCCGCGCGCACGTCGCCGCGGGCTGCCGTATCGGGAGCTGTCGCCCCGTGCGCTGTCTGTGGTCCATCCATGACGCTCATCATGCTTCCAGGATGCAGGCTGGGTATCGGGAGTCGTTCTGTATGGCTTCTGAGTTTCCTCTGAATGCAGGCTATCGGCTGGTCAGGAGGCCCGGCAGAGCAGCAGCGCCAGGGCGGGGCAGTCCGTGACGGCGCGCCGGGCCTCGCGCTCGAGCCGGACCGGGACGGGCCGGTCGGCGACGACCGGGTAGCCCCATTCGTCGAGCGTGATGAGCTCGGGGAGCAGCTCAGCGCACACTCCGTGGCCGCTGCAGGCGATCGGGTTAACCCGGATCCTGGTGGTCATCTCAGCTCCAGTCGCCCTCGCGCGGGCCCGCCGCGGCGGGCAGGGGCAGGAACGGGCGGCCGGCGCTTGCCGTGCACCGCCCCCGGCTATGCAGATCGGTCTCGGCTGCGAACACTGACAGTGCGCTGGTTACGAAACGAATAGATCCATCCGGATGGTGACACGCCCCCCGGCCCGGCATCAGGCCGGACCAGCGGCGCAGATCGGCGAGCGCGCCGGGGGCGGGCCGGGGCACGGCCAGCTCGGCCAGCGCTGCCGCGATGCGCGGCAGCCCGTTGAAGCACGGCCCGCACTGGCCAGCCGACTCCAGGGCCAGGTAGCGCATGACCCGCGCGGTCTCGGCCAGCCCGCACCGGCCGACCGGCAGCTCGGCCAGCACGCCGGCGCCGACGAACGCGCCGGCCGGCCTGAGGGCGGCGTTGCTCAGGGTCAGCTGTGACGCGCGAGCCGTCGTCAGCCAGGCGCCGTGGTAGCCGCCGCACAGGACGGCCTGGACGCCGGGCCCCAGGGGGAGCAGCGAGCGCAGCGGCGTGCCCAGCGGGACCTCGGTGATCGCGCTGCGCCCGTCGGCCCGGTGCAGGCTGCACAGCATGCTGCCGGGCTCGTCCGCGGTGCCGAGACCGCGGAACCAGGGAGCGCCGTAGCGGGCGATCAGCGCGATCTGCGCCAGCGTCTCGACGTTCTGCACCAGCGTGGGCCGGCCGGCCACGCCGCGCTCATAGACGCCAGCCCGCTTGAAGGCCGGCACGGCCGGCCCGCCGCTCAGGCTGGCGACCAGCGCTGATTCCTCACCGGACAGGAAAGCCTCCGGCGCCTCCGCCACCTGCACCCGGACGCGGTCGAGTCCGGCGGCGGCTCGCTGCCCGGCCGCGTCGGCCATCCGGGCCGGCAGGTCATGGTCTCGCTGGACGTAGAGCACGGCCACGTCAGCGCCGACCGCCTCGGCGGCCAGCTGCAGGCCGTCCAGGACCAGGTGCGGTGCGCTGCGGAGCAGGTAACGGTCCTTGCCGCTCGCGGGCTCGCCCTCGGCGCCGTTGCCGACGGCCACCGGCGAGCGGCCCGCCGCCAGCACGGCGGCCATCTTGCGGTGCACCGGGAAGGCCGCGCCGCCCCGGCCGGTCAGCCCTGCCGCCGCCAGCTCGGGCACCAGCGCCTCCGGCCGGCCCCGGTAGGGCAGCGGCCCGTGGCTGGCCAGATGGCCGGGCAGGCTGACCGGTCCGGCCGCGGCGGGCGGCAGCAGCCGGGGCTGCGGGCGGTCGGCGGATGCGGTGGGGCCGCGGCCGGCGGATGCGGCGGGGCCGTGGCCGGCGGATGCGGCGGGGCCGTGGCCGGCGGCTGCGGTGGGGGCGCAGCCGGAGGTGCTGCCGGGGGTGCCGCGGCCGCGGTCCGCCGTGGCGCGGGCGATCATGCTGGTGCTCATCGGTTACCTGCCGTTATGCGCTGGTGTGCACGGTCGGGACGGGGAGTGCCCGGTGCTGCGGTGCGCCGGCCGGGCCCGTGCTGGCCTGAGCCGTGCTGGCCTGAGCCGTGCTGGCCTGAGCCGTGCTGGCCTGAGCCATGCGTGACCGGGCTGCGCTGGCCGGAGCTGGTCCGGGATTCGGCGCTGGCCAGGATGCGCGCGGCCCGGTGCGCCCCGGCCGGGGCCAGCCGCGAGCTGGCGATCCGCCAGGCAAGTGCCGCGGCGACGGCCGCGGCGCAGCCGATCCCGGCATCCAGCAGGGGGCCGCTCTGCATGTCGGTGCTGGCGCCGATGCTGTGCGCGAACGCGACCGGCCAGGTGGCGTAGGCGGCCCAGTGCACGGCGCGCCAGGTCCGCCGCCCGATCCGGCCGCGCAGCAGGCTGGTGATGATCAGGGCGGCCATCAGGTCGAGCGCCACCGCCCCCAGCCCCAGCCAGAACGGCTCATAGTGCGACGCGAACGGCACGATCGCGGCGGCCAGCCCGATGCTGACATAAGGATCGGCTATCGCGGTCGCGACATGCAGGCCGACGAACGCCACGGCCAGCAGCGAGACGCTGCGGTGCAGGCTGGTGGCGCCGAACCGGGGCAGGCCGGGCAGCCGGCCCTGGCGGTTCACCACGATGCCGAGCACCATAACGAGCGTCAGCAGCCCGAGCGCGACGACGCCGGTGGCCCGGCTGGTGTACCAGAGCGCCGTGCCCGAGGCGATCCCGTTCATCTTCTGCTCCGCTCGAATGATCCTGCTGGTGGCGTGCGGGCGGGTGCCCGCCCCATTGACAATGCCGGGCGTTCCGCAGCCGGGGATCTGGGCTTGCTCTGCGCCGGCTCTGAAACGGCGGGCGCGACCAGCTGGATCGCTCGCGGGCGGCCGGCGGCCAGCGCGCGCCGGTGCGGGCTAGCGCAGCAGGCCGAGAGCGAGAAGGTCCTGCCGCAGCCGGGCAGCCGAGGTAAAGGGCTCGGCGATGATGCCGAGCTCGCGCGCGGCCTGCACGTTGGCGGCGGAGTCGTCCACGAAGAACGTCGCCTCCGGACGCAGGCCGTAGCGGTGCATCAGGATCTCGAAGATCCGGTGGTCCGGCTTGGCCACGCGCTCGATGCCGGAGATGACGTAGCCGTCGAACAGCTTCATGAACGGGTAGCGCGCCAGCCGGAGCGGGAAGGTCTCGGCCTCCATGTTGCTGAGCGCCAGGCACCGCGTGCCTCCGGCGGTCAGGTCCGCCAGTACCTGGACGGTGTCCTCCAGCGGCCCGGCGACCATTTCCTCGCTGCGCTCGGCCCAGGCCGTGATCATGTGCTGGTAGTCCCGGTGCTGGCTGGCGAGCCGGCGGCAGGACTCGCGGACGTCGGCACCGAGATCATTCGCGCGATGCCAGTCCGCCGTGCAGACGCCGGCCAGGAACGCTTCCATCTCGGCAGGATCAGCGAACAGCTTCCGGTACAGGTAGCGCGGATTCCAGTCGATCAGCACGCCGCCGAGATCGAAGACGACGGCGTCAATGTCGGGGCTCGGCACGGCCCGAGGCTAGCATTGCCGCTCGCCGCCGCTCCGTTGTGCCGTTGTGCCGTTGTGCTGCGGTGCCCGGCGCTGCGGCGCTGCGGCGCTGCTGCTAGTCCGCGGCGGCGGATGGCCAGCGACATCGGAGCGTGCCTGCCGCTGCTGCCCGGCCGCCCTGGTGCGACCGGGCTAACGACATCGGAGCGTGGCTGCGGTCGCTGTTTCCGCGGCAGATACGCATCCACGCTGCTGCCCGCCCGCGCGGCTTGCTGTCAGGAGCCGCCGGAGGTGACCTGGCCCGAGCCGGAGGTCGAGGACGGCGCCGATGACTGGCTCAGGCCGGAGCTGCTGCTGCCCGAACTGCTGGTCCCCGTGCCTGAGTTGGCGCTCGAGCTGCCGGACGCCGTGCTCTTGCTGGCCGCGGCCTTCGGCGAGGTGCCTGACGCGCCGCTGGAGCCGGACGTGCCGGACCTGACGGAACTGCGGGAGGTACTGGAGCTGGCCTGAGCGTGGGTCGAGCCGGGCAGCTCGGCAGCGACGGCTCCGCCGGCGACGATACTGGCCAGGCCGATCGTCGCGGTGACCGCGCGCAGCCTGCGCCGGTTGCGGTCCCGGGCGGCAATGGCGCTGCGGATGGTGCGATCCCGGCTGTCCATCGTTTCTGCCTTCCTCGCGGAGTCCATGACCTTCAGGCTGCCCGGTGAGCCTCTCAATGCCCTCTGACCCGGCTGCAGGACCGCGCAGAACAGCCACCGGCGAGCTGCCGGCCGCGGCGCGAGCACGCGCGTAGGTTAGGCGCATGGCGGTGAAGCTGGCGCTGGTCGTCAGGACCGACCTCGGCATGGGCCGCGGGAAGATCGCCGCGCAGGTTGCGCACGCCGCGGTCGCGGCAGTGCTGGCGAGCAGCACCAGCCAGGATTTCGGCGCCTGGCTGGGCGAGGGCCAGCCGAAGGTCGTGCTGCGGGCCGTCAGCGGCGAGCAGCTGCAGGAGATCGCCCGGACGGCCAGGGCCAGCGGGCTGCCGGTAGAGGTCATCTGCGACGCTGGCCGTACTCAGGTCGCACCGGGCACGCTGACCTGCTGCGCGATCGGGCCAGCTGAGGTGGCCCGGATCGACGCGGTGACCGCGACCCTGGCGCTGCTCTGAATCGTTGCCGCGATGAGCCGCTTCCGCGATGAGCTGCGGCCGGCCTGCTCGCACGGCAGCGCGGGCGTGATGCAGGCGGGAGAGCCATGCCGGACGAGAATTTCACCGACCTGATGGCGGAGCGAGTCGTGCTGCGCCGCTTCCGGCTGGACGATCTCGATGCCTTCCTGGCCTACCGCTCATCCCCGCAGGTGGCCAGGTTCCAGGGCTGGGACGCGCCCTTCCCGGCCGGGGAGGCCAAGCGGCTCATCCGGCAGATGACGACGGACCAGCCTGACACGCCGGGCGAATGGTTCCAGTTCGCCGTCATGCTGCGCTCGACCGGTGAGCTGATCGGCGATTGCGCGGTGCGGCCGGACGAGACCGATGAGAGGCAGGCCGAGATCGGGTTCACCGTGGCACCCGGGTACCAGGGCCGGGGGTACGCCACCGAGGCGGCGGACGCGCTGCTCGGCTACCTGTTCGGCGCGCGGGGCAAGCACCGGGTGATGGCGTTCTGCGACGCACGGAACGCTGCGTCCGCGCGTGTCCTGGCCAAGCTCGGCATGCGGTGCGAGGGCCACCTGCGGGAGAGCACGTGGGCGAAGGGGGAGTGGACCGATGATCTTGTCTATGCCATTCTCGACCGCGAGTGGCAGGTCCGCAGCAGCTGACCGCCATAGCTGACCGCCATAGGCGGCCAGCCCGGGCGACATGAGCGAGGACGAGGCCATGGCTGAGCAGCAGTTCCAGCTGACCGCCGACGTCAGCACGGCTGACCCTGCCGCCATCGGGCCACTGCTGCGGCAGCTCGTCGCCGGGAGCATCACCGAGACCGCGGACGGCTTTCACGTGGAGGCCGCGATGACCGGCCCGGCCGCGCGGGACCTCAACCGGTCCCTGCTGTCGGCACTGCGGCGGGCTGAGCGGCGGACCCGCCTTCGCGCCGAGTGGACGGCCGGCGGCATGACGGAACGATTCTTCGACTACGTGCCGAAGGGCACGCGGCCGGCGCTCCCCCGGCCCCTTCCGTAGGCTCGGGCCCTGCCGCCCGCGCAGGGGGCACGCGGCGAGCGAGGCTGTGGACCGGCTGTGGATGCGCCGGTGGAAAGCTGCAGCGCACGGGGGATAAACGGCAGATGTCCTGTGGATGAAAAAAGAATCTTGGAATACCCGCGCGAAGCCCTTGTGCCCGGCGTCTGGTTGGCAGTAGAACTGCTCTCACCACTGAAGACGGGCTTCGCCCCGGGGGAAACCCCGGGACCGCTAAGACGACCGGGCGACCGGAATTCGCAGCGGAGGCCTGACACCGGTGGGGGTCGTGTGGCACACGGTAACCGAGTAATCGGCAGCCAGGGCCACAGGGCCAGGCGAGGCCCCTCCATCTCATACATGGAGGGGCCTCGTCGCCGTCTGGCACTGGCCAGACGGCCTGCGCGCGCTCGCTGAGCCGGGGTGTTCCCTGGCCGCTGGCCGGCAAACCACGCCGGATCACGTTGGTCATGAATGTCGTGATGAAGCGGGCGAGATCGGGCTCGGCGAAAGCCGGTCGGCTGATCGCCGGGGAACCGCGTGTTTGGCGGGCGCCAGCTCGGTCACAGTGCGAGACTGACGGTGACGTTCCGCGCTCGGCACGGGGGTGCCAGCCGGAATCGGGGGAGAAACAGCAGCTCAGCGTCTGGCCGGCCGATGCAGCGCAGGGGACCATGGGCCGGGGACCGGACCTGAGCTGAGGGGCCGGGCGCGAGGTGGCAGCGTCGCGGCAGGGCACAGGCAGGACGGGGGACGGGGGAGTTCATGAGTCTCATTACTGACCGTGACGACGTCAGCAGCGGATACGAGCCCGTGGAGCTGCCGTCTGACCCGGTCATCAGGACACGGCCGACGGTGACGATGTTCCGCCGTCGCGCGGCCCGCCCCAGCCGCCGGGCCGTCCTGCACGTACAGGTGACGAATGACCCGCCCGTGCCGTCCGACCTGGTCAGCTGGTACACCGAGCGCGGCTTTCACTTCTACGTGGCTGGCCTGCGCTGGACGCCGCGGTCGGGCCTGCTGGGCCGGCGCCCGGCGCGGAGCATGGCAGCCACGTTCGCGGACCTGGATGACGCCTGCGCTCACCTGCGCCGCGTGGACGGCATTGACACCGTCATCGTGAGCGCGCACGGGACTGGCGCGCAGGCGGCAGCGCTGTGGTGCGACGCGCGCCGGGCCGCGGTCCCGGCGGATGCGCTGCTGCTGTACGCGTCAGAATTCGGCCGGCAGTTCCGGCGCGGACTGGACATCTCCTGCCCGGTGCTGGTGCTGTCGGGTGGCGGCGAGAAACCCGAGCAGGTCCGCGGGCGGCACCGGGCCGGGATCCGCCGCGGCCCGGGCAACACCCGGCTGGGCCCGCACGTCACCTGGCTGCGGCTGCCGGACGCCGAGGCCGGGCCCGACGCCAGGGACCGGCGCAGGTTCTTCGACGAAATGGGCCGCTGGCTTGGCGCCTACATGTACGGGCAGGCCCGCGACCAGCTGCTGTGACCGCCGGGCCGGGCTGTCCGGCCCGGCGTCAGCTGCTGACCTGAACGGAGACGCTCGGGTAGCCGCTGGCGCCATTCGGCTCCGGCGGCTCCTGCAGTGCCGTCTGGGTGTAGCCGGTGCGGTCGGTGGCGCGCGCCTCGATGACATGAGTGCCCGGCGTGGCGTTCCACTGCCAGACCCACTGCCGCCAGGTGTCGATGTCCGGCACCGCCGCCAGCGTGGCCTGCTGCCACGATCCCTTGTCCACCCTGACCTCGACCGCGTCAATGCCCTTGTGCTGCGCCCAGGCCACGCCGGCGACCGCCTGCTTGCCCGGCTTCAGCGTGGCCGACGCGCCCGGCACGTCGATGCGTGACTCGGTCTTGATCGGGGCTTGCTGGGACCAGCCGCGCTGCGCCCAGTAGGCAACGTTCGAGGCGTATGTCGTGACCTCGATATCGGTGATCCACTTGCACGCGGACACGTAGCCGTACAGGCCGGGAACCACCAGCCGGACCGGGAAGCCATGGTCGGTCGGCAGTGCCTGGCCGTTCATGGCCACGGCGAGCATCGCGTCCCGGCCATCCATCGCCGTCTGCACGGGCGTGCCGGAGGTAAAGCCGTCGACCGAGGTGCAGAAGAGCTGATCGGCCCCGGCCCGGATGCCCGCCTCCCGCAGCAGGCTCTGCAGGCTCGCGCCCAGCCAGAGCGCGTTGCCGATGTAGGGGCCGGCCACCGGGTTGGAGACGCAGCAGAGCGTGATGTAATCCTCGATCAGCGGCCGCCGGATCAGGTCCTGGTAGGTCAGCGTGATCTCCCGCGCCACCATGCCGTGGATGCGCAGCTGCCAGCTGGCCGGCGCTACCTCAGGCACGACGATCGCCGTGTCCACCCGGTAGAAGCTGTTGTTCGGCGTGATGAACGGGCTCAGGCCCGGGATCTTGAGGTCAGCTCCGGCCGGAAGCGGCGGGGCCGTGACCGCCGGGCGCGGCAGCCTGATGGCCTCGCGGGCCGCATTGACGCTCTTGGTGTCAGCGAGGAGCTTGCCGCCGGCGAAGCCGACCAGCGCAACTCCCGCGGTGACGGTGCCGGTGACCAGGAACTTCCGCCGGTCCGGACCACCCGCCACCCGGCCAGCCGGGCCGCCTCCCGCTGATCCTCCTCCTGCCGTGCCGCCTCCCACTGGGCCGCCCGGTGTCCAGTCGCCTGGTGTCCAGTCGCCCGGTGCCCGGTCGCCCGGTGCCCGGCCTGCGGGCGCGGTGCCGCCCGGCCTTGCCCCGGCCGGCGGCGCGCTGCCGGGATGCTCGCCCGGTGAGGGCGCGCTGGCTGAGGCCGCGCGGCCTGGCGAGGCCATCGGCGCCGGACCAGCGGCACGAACCATGCGCGCGAGCGCCCACGCCGCCGCGGCCGTGCCCGCCAGGGTTGGCACCAGGTAGCTGGCGCCGGAATCGGGGCGGGTGGCCGCGGCGAGCAGTCCGACCACCGCGAAGGCGCCGAGTCCGGCCATGCCGTACCAGAGCTTGCGCAGGGCCAGCACGCCGATGACCGCCGCGCACACCGCCAGGACCACTGCGATGCCGCAGAGCAGCACGAACTTGTCATGCGAGCCGAATGCGCGGATGGCGAAATTCTTCACGGCTGGCGGCGTGAGGTCGATCGACATCTCGCCGACGGCCACGACGGGCGAGCTATCTGCGGCGATGAATCCCGCGACTAGCTGGCCGATGCCGACGGCTGCGCAGCCGGCCAGCAGCCCGGCGACCACCCCGCGCCAGGCCGGGATCCTCGTCCGCTCGATAGAAGTCACACTGCTAATTCGTTGCCGCGCTGGCACTGGTTTGCCACCCATCACGCCCGTTTGCTCGCGGGGATCGTGCCCCGGCCAAGCCGGGCACTGGTGCAGCTACGAATATAAGGATGTGAACGTGCCGGAGGGGGGAAACGCCGCAGCGGGCGGAATGCTGCCAGCCAGCGGCGCCGATGATCTCGACGGTGACCTCGAGCGGCTGCTCGCGCGCGTGGCCCGGGGCGACGAGGGGGCGTTCCGGGCCGTCTACGAGCGGCTGGCCGGCCAGGTGCTCGGCATCGTCCGCCGCGTGGTCAGGGATCCGGCTCAGTCAGAAGAGGTCATGCAGGAAGTCCTGCTTGAGGTCTGGCGGACCGTCTCCCGGTTTGATCCGCTGGCCGGCTCGGCGACGGCGTGGGTGATGACCATGGCGCACCGGCGCGCCGTTGACCGGGTCAGGTCCGAGCAGAAGGCCGCCCGGCGCGAGCTGCGCGCCGCGTCGGCAGTGATCGAGTACGACGATGTCACCGAGGCCGTGCATGCCAGCCTGGACCGTGAGCGGGTCCGGCGGTGCCTCTCCTCGCTGACCGAGGTGCAGCTTGAGGCCGTAAGGCTGGCCTATTACCGCGGCTACACCTACCGCGAGGTTGCTGAGTTCCTCGGCGTGCCGGTGGGCACGGTCAAGACCCGGATGCGCGACGGCCTGATCCGGCTCAAGGACTGCCTGGGGGTGGACGGATGACCGCCGGCGGCGCTGACCCGCACACCCTGCTGGGCGCCTACGTCATGGATGCGGTGACGGAGCCAGACCGGGCGCGCTTTGAGCAGCACCTGGCTGGCTGCGAGGCATGCCAGGAGGATGTGCTGGCCATGCGCGAGGCCGTCGCCCGGCTGGCGGTCGCGACCGCGGTGGTCCCGCGGCCTGAACTCCGGGAGCAGACGATGCTGGCCGCCAGCCGGATCAGGCAGCTGCCGCCGGTCATCAGCGAGGAGCCGGCCGGCTCGCCTGCCCTCCCCTCCGTAGCGGCCGAGCCGCCGGGCGGAACCGGGCATGTCCCGGCCGGACCAGGCAGCTGGCCGGATCCGGCAACGGGTCGCGGCGATGCGGGTGCCCGGCCGGGCGGCCGGGCCCGCTCCCGCTGGCGGACCGCCTGGCTGCCGCGGCTGGCCGTGGCCGCAGCCGTGGTACTGGCCGCGATCGCGATCGGGTTCGGCTCCGCGATGCAGGGTGCGCAGCACCGGCTGGATCAGGCCACCGGGCGCAGCCACGCCATCGCGGCCATCCTCGGCGCGCCCGATGCCACGATGCTGACAGCCCGGATCACGACGGGTGGTACTGCCACCGTGGTCATGTCGCACCATGACCGTGCCCTCGTCCTGACCGCGGCCGACCTGCGCGAACTGCCCGCAGCCAAGGCCTACGAGGTGTGGCTGATGAGCCGGTCCGGTGCGCGCGCGGCTGGCATGCTGCCCGCGCCGAACGGGCGGATGGCCGGCCCGGTCGTGGTGACCGGTCTCGCGCCAGGGGACCAGGTGGGCCTGACCATCGAGCCGGCTGTCGGGTCGCCCCGCCCTACGACAGCACCGATCCTGATGCTCAGGCTCGGAAGCTGACGAGCGGAGGGCTTTGCGCCGTCGGCGCGCTAAGTGCCGGATGTCCGGCGCGCCGGCCCGCATCAGCATTCGTCGCCGTCACTCAGCGGACGAGGGCCCGGCCGCGCCGGGCCCTTGCGACACGATGCCGCGGGCAGGCTAACGTGGCCCCGTGAAAGCATCTCCCGAGGCGCAGCGGCGACTGCTGGAAATAGTTGAGCTTGACGGCGAGCTGGCCAGGATCGAGCACCGGCGGCGCGGGCTGCCCGAGCACGCGGAACTTGCCCGGATCGAGCAGCGGAACCGTGAGCTGCACGACGAGCTGGCCACACTCGAGGCGCAGGAAGGCGACCTCAGGCGGGAGCAGGGGAAGGCCGAGGCCGATGTCGAGCAGGTCCGCAGCCGGGTGGACCGCGACCGCAAGCGACTGGATGCCGGCCAGGTCTCGTCACCGCGAGAGCTGGAGAACCTGCAGTCGGAGATTGAGTCCCTGAACCGCCGCCAGTCCGATCTGGAGGAGATCGTGCTGGACGTGATGGAGCGGCGCGAGGCCGTGCAGCAGCGGCAGAGCGAAGCCGGGCAGGAGCGGGCGGAGCTAACCGCCGAGCTGCAGAACGTGGCCGCCCGCCGCGATGCGAGCCTGGCTGAGCTGGCCGAGCAGACCGGCAAGGCGGCTGATCGCCGCGCGGCCATTGTCCCGGAGGAGCCCGCCGATCTCATGGATCTTTACGAGCGGCTCCGGGGCCAGCACGGCGGGGTGGGCGCGGCTGCGCTTCGCGGCGGCCGTTGCGAGGGCTGTCACCTGGCCCTCAACACCGTGGATCTCAATGCGATCCGGGCCGCGCCTGCCGACGAGGTGCCGCGCTGCGAGGAGTGCCGCAGGATCCTGGTCCGCACCGATGAGTCCGGGCTGTGACGCGGCGGCTGGTCGTCGAGGCTGACGGCGGCTCACGCGGCAATCCCGGTCCCGCGGGATACGGCGCGCTGGTGACCGACGCCCAGACCGGCGAAGTGCTCGCCGAGCTGTGCGACAGCCTGGGCACGACCACCAACAACGTTGCGGAGTACTCAGGGCTCGTCGCCGGGTTGCGCGCTGCCGCCGATCTGGCCCCTGGCGCGGACGTCGAGGTGCGGATGGACTCCAAGCTGGTGGTCGAGCAGATGTCCGGCCGCTGGCAGATCAAGGACGGGAATCTGCGCTCACTGGCCGCCGCCGCGCGGGAGGCAGCCCGCCGCCTGGGCGGCAGCGTCTCCTACACCTGGGTGCCCCGCGCCCGCAACGCCCGCGCTGACAGGCTGGCCAACCAGGCCATGGACGTGGCGGCTGCTGGCCGGCCGCCGCGGAAGGGCACTGCGCGGGCGGCCGGACGGTCGCCCGCAGTCAGCCGCGGCGCCGACGATGACACCGAGGACGCCAGCTCCGGCCCGGATGCCAGGCATGCCAGCGGCGGCACGTCGCAAGTGCTCAGTGCGGGCAGCGGCTGGGATCGGCAGCCGCAGGAACAGCGCACGGTGACGCTGCTGCTGCGGCATGGCCAGACGCCGCTGTCCGCCGAGCGGCGGTTCGCCGGCCGTGGCGATGTTCCGCTGACTGACGCGGGCCGGGAGCAGGCCGCGGCAGCTGCGGCCCGGCTGGCGCAGCGCGGTGGCATCGACGTCATCGTCACGTCACCGCTGCGCCGGGCGCGCCGGACGGCGGAGGCGGTGGCCGAGGCGACGCATGCGCCGCTGCTGGTCGATGACGACCTGGCCGAGGCCGACTTCGGCAAGTGGGAGGGGCTGACATTCGCCGAGGCTGGCGCGCAGTGGCCGGAAGAGATGGCCGCCTGGCTGGCTAGCGCGGATGCTGCTCCGCCCGGCGGCGAGAGCTTCGCGACCGTGGCCCGGCGGGTGCTGTCCGCGCTGGAGCGACTGCTGGACAATCACGCCGGCCGGACGGCGGTGCTCGTCAGCCACGTCACGCCCATCAAGACGCTCGCGTGCCGGGCGCTGCTCGCGCCGCCCGCCGCGATGTTCCGGATTCACCTCGATGTAGCCTCGCTGTCAGAGGTGGACTGGTTCGCCGACGGCCCCGCGCTGGTGCGGTCACTGAACGACACGGCGCACCTGCGGAAGCTCGGCTCGCGAGTCGTCTGATGCGGTCCGCGGCGCCGCCCCGGTAGGAATTCGAGATAATTTCTGGCTGCTTGGGTCCATTAATTCTCCGGTTCATGCGGCGTTCGCGTGTGTAAATCGTGGCTGGCAGTGGAATAGGACTCCCGTAATTGATCAAGACGGGGGGAGATCAGTGCCTGTTCAGAGCACGGACCGCGCAGCGGCTCGCCGCAGTACAGCGAGCAGCACCCGCGCGAGGTCGAGTAGCGGTAACGCGGTGAAGAGCTCCGCGAGCCGCCCGAAGTCGAATTCAACTAAGTCGACGGGGGTCAAGGCCACGCGCAGCACCACGGCGAAGCCAGCGCGCCCGGCCGCGAAGGCGAGCTCGCGCAGCACCACCGCGTCAAGCTCGCGTAACACGAGCCCGCGCAGCACCACCGCGCGCAGCTCGCGCAGCACCACTGCACGCAGGACCACTGCGCGCAGCGGCGCGAAGAACTCGCCGACTCCGGCAGTTGCGGCTCGTACCGTGTCGTCCGCCGCGACCAGGGTCACGTCGGCAGCGGGCAAGATGACTGCTGCCGCGACCAAGGCCACGTCGTCGGCCAAGACCATGTCCACCGCCATGCAGACCATGAACACCGCCACCAGGGCGATGAGCACGGCTGCCAAGGCTCTCACCGCGGCGGCGAAGACGCTCTCGACGGCCAAGTCGGCCGCCGGGGCGGCCAGCCCGGCTAAGCCGCGGAGTTCAAGCACGGCAAAGCCCGGGCGTGCCGCTGCTGCGCGCACCGCCAGCCGGACCGCGGCCAAGTCCGCGACTCCGGCGAAGTCACGGACCTCGGCGGGTGGCAGGGCCTCGACGGCCAAGTCTGCCGCCAGGCCGAAGTCCGCTGCGGCGAGCAGCAAGGCCTCCACGGCCAAGCCTGCCGCGAAGCCGAGCAGCTCGGCCAAGCCGAACAGCGCCTCGCGCAGCACGGCGAAGTCGAGGACTGTGACGGCCAGGACCAAGTCCCGGCCGAAGGCCACCTCTCGGACGAGGACCAGCGTCAGGCCCGGCACTAGCCGTAAGCCTGCCGCGCGCTCGGCGCCGGCGCTGACGCTGGCCACGCCGCCGCGTTCCTCCCGCGAGGAGGAGTACGGAGGCCTGCTGGGCGGTCTCATCCGCTAAGTCAGCCAGTGCAGTTCGCGGGGGGCAGCCGGGTCCGGCGGCCCCCCGCTTGGCTGCGGCCTCCCGCTTGGCTGTGGCCTCCCGCTCGGCTGCCGGCGACCCGGTCGGCTACGGTCCGGGGGGCGCAGCCGTCGCCTTCGCCTGCGGGGCAGATCCGGGCATCCTCGCCCCGCACGGCCGCGGCGGCCTATCCTGGGCACAGCGGCGGGCGAGCTGGCCGGGCGGTCGCGTCGCTCCCCGGCCTCCGGGGAGCGCCGAGGAAGGTCCGGGCTCCGCAGGGCAGGGTGGTCGGTAACGCCGACCCGGGGCGACCCGCGGGAAAGTGCCACAGAAAGCAAACCGCCGCCGGAGAAATCCGGCGGTAAGGGTGAAACGGTGGTGTAAGAGACCACCAGCACCGCAGGTGACTGCGGTGGCTCGGTAAACCCCACCCGGAGCAAGGTCAAGAGGGAGCCGCGTTCCTCGGGACGCGACTCCTGCGCGAGCGATCGAGGGCGGCCCGCCCGATGCTCGCGGGTAGACCGCAGGAGGCTGCCGGCAACGGCAGTCCTAGATGGATGGCCGCCGGCCCGCGCGAGCGGGTGCACAGAACCCGGCCTACAGGCCAGCTCGCCCGCCGCCCGCACCCCTGACCAGCACCGGAGCGAACCAGGAAGCCCGTCAGGGCACTTTCCGGGCACAATGGTGAGGGCGTCCTCGGCAACGTGAACGGTCACCACGTGGTCGGCTTGAGTCCGTGCCGAGGGCGATCTTTAGCCCGCCGAGCATGATCACGCCGGTATTGCTGGCCCGCCGTTGCACCGTGACCGGCGCAGTGGACGGCTGCGGCGGCCCGGCGGGGCGTGCTCCGCGCAGCCTGCGGGCCTGGTCCCAGGTGAGCGGGTTCAGACGGGTGCGCAGCAGTTCGCGGGTCTGGGGGTCGAAGACATCAGCGTGGCTTCCTCGATCCGGATCGCGACCCGCCAGCACCCGGTACACGCTCATCCGCGACTCAATATCCACCACCTGTTGTTCATCGATCAGCGTGACGGCGAGCGGTGCAGCCGTGCCTAACTCAACGGCCTGCCCACATCCATGACGCCGGGCTTCGGGCCGCGGAAGAAAGGGGACCTTCGGCCTTGTTGCAGCGCGGTCCTGGCGCGCACAATCGCCTGCAGCGCACACCGGCGGTCGCTGGTCATGAAGTTCTGGCGCGTTTTTCTTGTCATCGAACGCGGGCTCTGATCGAGTCAGCCTGAACGAAGGAGTTGAGGCGATGGCTGGGTGTAGCCGACAGGGTCAAGCCAGGCGGCACAACGATGAGTCTGGGGCGGCCCGCCGCTGGAGGCATGCCACGCTGTTAGTTGGCGGATTTACTTTGTTGCTGGGCTTGACCGGGATGGTTAGCGCCAATATCGCGCAGGCCAGCCAGCCCGCCAAAGCACTCGGCCGCACATGGACGATCGAGACGACACCGAATGCGACCGGCGCTGCCGTCAACGAGCTCTCAGCAGTCTCGTGCACATCGCCGCGGGCCTGCACCGCGGTCGGCTCCTACGCCGAGACGCTATCGACCCCTTCTGTGCCTCTGGCGGAGAGGTGGAACGGCAAGACCTGGCGCCTTCAGGCCCCCGCCGTCCCCGCGGGCACGGCGAGCACTTTCCTTTATGGGGTTTCGTGCACATCAGGGACTGCCTGCACGGCTGTCGGCAACGCCTTTTACAAGGCCACCAAGGTTAACTTGATCGTCGCGGAGGTTTGGAACGGCAAGAGCTGGCGAATCAAGCCGGCTCCGACCCCCTCGTCGAAAGGCAGTTCGTTTTTCGCGGTCTCGTGCACGTCAGGGAGCGCCTGCACCGCGGTGGGCTTCTACGGCAACGCAGCCGGGAACCCGGAGGCGTTCGCCGAAAGGTGGAACGGCAAGACCTGGCGCATTCAGGCCGTACCCCGGCCTTCGAAGCTCACTTGGTTCTTCGGAGTCTCCTGCAGCTCGCCACGGGCCTGCACCGCTGTCGGCTACCAGAACAAAGGCAGCGGAGATGCGCAGCCGTTCGCCGAGGCGTGGAACGGCGCGAAGTGGCACGTCCTGAAGGTGCCGCTCCCGCAGGGGGCTCCTGGCGGCGCCTTCAAGGCGGTGTCCTGCACCTCGCCGAGCGCCTGCACGGCGACCGGTACCGCCTTCGGCTCTAGCCCTACACTCGCCGAGCGGTGGAACGGCAAGAGCTGGCGCATTCAGCCGACCCCCAACCCGCCCAGGTACGAGACGAGTGCCGGGGAAGTCGCGTTGGACGGCGTGTCCTGCACCTCGACGACCGCCTGCACGGCGTCCGGCGAGTACAGCCCGGGCGGCTCGGCGGCTTACTTCGCTGAGGCCTGGAACGGCAAGAGCTGGAGCCTGCAGACCACTCCGGTCCCGGCCGGCTTCCGGAGCGGCGCTCTCCTTGGCGTGTCGTGCGTCCCGACAAGGTGCACGGCTGTCGGCGCCTACACCGCACTGGGCCCCCAGGTCACGCTGGCCATGGCCAGGTGAGGTCGTCGACGACAGACTGATCGGGCCTGCAAGCGGACGCTACAGGGGAGACTCGTCGCCGACAAGCCAGATGTGGCCGAACGGGTCGCGGAACCCGCCTTGCCGATGCACGCCGCCCCACGGGGCTGGCGTCAGGCGTGCCGGCGGGGTCAGCGCCCGCAGCGCGTCAGCGCGAGGACGAACGACGTTGAGGCCGGGAAGGCCGGGCGTAGGCTCGGCCAGCTGGGTGCCGCTGTTCAGGATCGGCTGTCGGCAGCGGCGTCGGTGATCAGGTCGTAGGCATCCGCAGGGTGGAGTCGCCGGTTTCGACGGTGACGGTTTTGCCGGCGTGGCTGAAGCCGACCTGGATGCGCTGCCGACCAGGGCAACTCAGTCACGGCCAGTCTGGCGCCGGTCTAGCAAGGTCACAGTGACCCTGATCTAGACCCGGCCTACAGGCCAGCTCGCCCGCCGCCCGCGCCCCTGACCAGCGCAGACGTCGCTGTGACCTGTCGGTTGTGGCGGGCGGCCAGTTACTGATTGATGCGGGCCGGGTCAGGCCAGGCCCGACCACAGGTAGCGAGCACCGATGGCGACTACGAGGATGCCCATGATGCGCCGGATCAGCAGGTCGGGAAGGCGC
>Ga0187858_10000974_pt1 | contig 33619 bp, 21 predicted proteins | sample June2016WEW_8_15_FD_133015 | JGI IMG/M metagenome (GOLD analysis project Ga0187858, IMG submission 133015) | Peatland microbial communities from SPRUCE experiment site at the Marcell Experimental Forest, Minnesota, USA - June2016WEW_8_150 | ecosystem: Environmental > Terrestrial > Soil >...
CTCGCGGCGCGCCCGGCGCTCCACTAGCCAGGCGCGAACGCTGACTGCGAAAATAGCCAGCAGCAGGACGCCGACTACCAAGATCAGATGTTGCACATTCAGCCATCCTGGTTTGGCGACGACCTCGATGTCGTCCGCGGAGCGCATCAGGATGTTGAACGGCACTTCGTGGCCTTTGTTTGAGGTATTGGGGTCAACGATCAGGCAGATTCCGGTGACACGGACTCTGGCGCCCTGCGTAACCTGCATAACGGAGAAAGGCCGCTCGAGAGCGGATGGGAAACGGTAGATCGCAGTGAACAATCGATCGCCCGCGGCCAAGACAATTTCCTCCTGGGAGGCCGTGCGGACCTCCTTGACCACTTCTCCTTCTAAGGAGACAAGATCAAATTGGTGTCCGTTGGGCTGATCGACGTTCCAGAATGCTAGTTGTTCCCAAGTCGCGTTCAATGGAACAACGGGTGCCAGCACTTGGCTATCCTTCACTTCGCCGTCAGACAGGGTCACTAGACCATCGTGCGAGTCTGGAAAGCCGGTCGCGAACGCTATGTCACCGACTCGCAACGGGGCACGCGAGTGCGTAGCGATCCACAGGCTCTTGTTGCCGTTCTGCAGCACAATCGCGGACCCTGGCGTGTAGTAGGTGATCGTTCCATGAACCAGGACCCTGTGACTAAGATCATCTACGTGGTAGGAACTGAGGACCTGATTCATGGGAGTGACCGGGAGAGACCACAGAGATTCGGAGGATTTCTTCAAAATCCTGATATCGTCGAGAGCCGAAACGTGGATTCTCACCTTGGTCAGCTGCATCTTGTTGTCAAAGGCGCCTGAGGCGGTTCCGGTGACCTGAACTTCGGCATCCAGGAACTCGCTGAGCGCAAGCTCATCTTCGGTGTTCACGTCAGCTTCGATTGGGCCGCCGTCGGCATCCAATTGCAGCCGGACATTGCTAATTCCAGCAGCGGAATTCAACACCATGTCCGCCGCTCTCACGACTCCGCGCACCGTCACCAGCATGCAATCGTGCTGAGCACGGATCAGCTGATCGAAGTTCGTAGGCAGAGCATCCGGAAGCATCCCATGATAAAGGCGCGTAATGTTATTGCCTACCACAATCGGCCGGAAACTCTCCTGCGTTGTTCCACGCACCAGAACACGATCGCCAGGCATCAGGTTGCTAGGAATCATTTCATCGTCCGCCGGAGGACGCACAAAGATGGCAACGTCGCCATCTTGTACAAACAGAAGATGGTCATACCCGCGAAAATAGGTCACGGTAGCTTCAAAGGCCACAGGTAGACCACGACTAGCCTGGACATTAGTTAGATCGTGGATCGTTGCCAGAGATGTTAGTGCCGGAGGAGCTGCAGCCACGATGACGGATGCCGATCCGAACAGAGCAGCCGCCACCTGAAGAAATAGCCTCATTGCAGGCCTCAGTCTGACAAACCTGGACTTGCCTAATGATTGGTTCATCGGCAGTATGCCGATAGACATTACTTGCTGCACCTCTTTGCGCAAGAAACCACAATAGTTCGCGGCACTTCTTCCGAGAATGTGCGCGGCTCCGCGCTTGCTAACGAATTCGAAAGCTCAATTTTCTTATCGCGCCCACATTATGCTAACAGGAATGCTATAAAGATAGGCGTTTATTTAACTTGTCGGAATCGTTACTAGCACTGTGCGATTTATTCCTGAGCGTGAGCGAGTGAACTCTTAAATTGCTTATATAGCCCGGAGCCATGGTTGGTAAATATTCAGACTTCGAATCTTCCTGTGCTTTCGATTTCGGCGCGGCGGGGGCCCAATCAGGGCAAGAAGGGATTCCAATTCCTCATCGCGGGTTCGCTCCTCTTTCGCACGACACGCAAACGCACTCGCTTGTGCGGATCTACATGGAAAAGGTGTCCAGTTGGAGCAATGTGGACGGACCTCGGGTACCGGTGCGACTACGGTCCATCTACAAGAGGAGACGATTGGCCTCCGCGCGATTCACTCATTATTCAGCCTCATGGCCAAATCTCTGTTGGGTTCAAGTAAATCCGCGGCCTAACGCGTGCTCTTGCCCTTGTGCCTCCTATGTTTTGCGTTAGCTGGCGGAGCTGGTCCAGTGGACAATCGCACGACGAGCTCTGGACGAACACGAATTTTTTCTAAGACCTCATTCGTCCCGATCATGCGGATAAGGAGTTCCGCAGCCGTTGCACCCATCTCTCGGAGCGGTTGGCGAACGGTTGTGAGGGTCGGATTTGCGATACTTGCGAACTCGATATCATCGAAACCCACCACTGAAACGTTCCTTGGGACTTCGAGGCCGGCCTCTTTTAGGGCCGCAATTGCTCCCAGGGCAGAGATGTCGTTGTAGGCAACGAGTGCTGTGAAGCGATTGCCGCTCCGGAGTAACTTCTGCGCAGCAATCCGCCCCTCTTCGGCGTGGCGCTCGAGTCTCTCCAGTTGAACTGCCAGGCGAGGATCAAATCGAACGCCAAGTTTCTTGCAACTGGCGAGAACTGCGTTCCATCGGTCTTCCGTGTCACCGTTCCCCGTAGGTCCTTTGAAAAAGGCGATATCGCTATGACCAAGGCTGACCAAGTGATTGATGGTATTCCAAATGCCAAACGAGTTGTCGATCGAAACCTGTGTGCTCCATTCCTTTGAGCGGTCTGTGCAGATCGTTACGACGGGAACTCCTGGTGATTCGTTGGGAGTGGAATCGATTAGAAACAGGCCTTCGACGCTGCGATCGCAGAGCGTTTCAACGTGCTGTTTGAGAAGCGCCTCTGACCAGAAGTGATTGGAAATAAAGGCTGTGTACCCAGTGTCCATCAGATAGCGCGCAAATCCGCTCAGAAGACCAGCCTCATACCCGTTGCCGAAATCGGGCGCAATGACTCCTATTAGGTAGTTGCGCTTTCTCCCGAGGGAGCGGGCGAAATAGTTAGGTCGATATCCAAGTTTTCTTGCTGATTCTGAGACGCGTCGTCGAGTTTCCTCTGGGAATCGTGTGGCTTCAGGAAGATCATTGAGAATCATTGAGATCGTCGTTCGCGACAGACCGAGGACATCGGCCAACTTTCTCAATGTGATTCGGCGCCCCGAATCACCCTCTGGCGCGAGTCCAGATGCAATCAACTTCTTAGATTTGGATTGCATTTGATGCCAGCGTATCACGTCTGCGCCGCTTGGTTGACAACGCCCTCAACTTTTTGGTTGACAAACGTCCTCAATTCGAGTTTTAATTTGGTGCTTTAGTAAACCAGTTCACTTTTGAAGTGTTCCGGTTTACCGTGGCCGAGCAATTGGACACGAAATCTGGGACTGACGGTGGGGCAATCGTTCGAATTTCAGGAGGCAAATTGATGAAAAATGGAATGCGGTGGATCCTGCCCCGACTTCTTGTCTGTGCGTTACTGACAGGCGGAAGCTGGGCATGCATTGCACAAAACACAAATTCAGGTGACTTGCGCGGTACTGCGACAGACACAACCGGTGCGGTGATTCAGGGCGTGACGGTGACTGTGTTGGACGTCGATAGGGGCGTGACGCGCACGTACGTAACAGATGACGCGGGACTTTACGATACAGGCGCAATTCCCGAGTCCCACTATCGGCTGACATTCACGAAGGATGGATTCGCGACCTACATCCGCGGGCCCGTCACATTGACCCTCGCCATTGAAACGGTCAACGCCGCGATGAAGGTGGGCGCGGTTTCGACGGCGGTGACGGTGACGACCGACGTACCCTTGCTCAACACCGAGAGCGGCGCGCTGGAACCGAACCTTGAGGCGGACCAGATGGACGAATTGCCGCAGGTGGGCAGCGGAAACGGCGGCGGGGCCGACTGGGAGAACTTTATACAACTGATGCCTGGTGCGGTCGGAACACCGGAGAATCAAAACGGCGTTGGCCCGGGCCAGGGCGGTACCGTGGGAACAACAGCCTCGATCAACGGCAATCTACCCTATGCGTCATACCTCCAGGACGGAGCTACTACCACGCTGCCGATGAGCGAGAACTCCGACGTGACCATTTTTGAGACTACGTCGGAAGTCAAGGTGAGCGCGACTGCTTTTTCCGCGCAATATGGCCTCGGCGACATCGTTTACAACCAGATCACGAAGAGCGGCACCGACAAGTTTCACGGCGCGGCATACGAATACAACCAGAATGATTTCTTAGATGCCGCGAGCTACGCCTTTGGTACGGGGAAAGTTAACGTCATTCACTTCAACAACTTCGGCGGCGCAATTGGCGGCCCGGTCCTCCCGAAATCGATCTTCCACAAGTCGTTCTTCTATTTCGACTACGACCGCACGATCAACAACAGCACCGGGAACGTGCAGACCCAAACATTGGCCAGCACGGCCATGATGGGTGGCGATTTCTCGCAGCCAGGTCTGCCCACCCTCTACGATCCGACCACGCAAACCATCGTGCCGACGGGTACTTGCACCTATACCGGCCCGGAATTTCCGGGGGGAACAAAGACCTTGCCTGCACCCTGCGTCCAGAGGACGAGCTTTGAAGCGGAAGCTGGACAGCCGGGGAACCAGGCTTATAACAAGATTCCCGCCGGCATGATCGACCCTGCTGCAAAGGCAATCCAGGCATACCTGCTGACCACGAAGGGTTATCCAGCCAGCGTAGCCAGTTACTCCACCAACAACTTCCATCTCCTCGGCCCCGCAAGCAGCAACCCTTTTATCAAGTGGTTTGGGCGCTGGGATACGGATCTGTCAGCAAACAACCGACTCACCCTGACGGAAACCGAGAGCAACAACCCGGCTTTTAATGCGTCCATCTTCTATCCGCTCAACAACCAGTTCGGCGACGTGAGCCGCGACAATGCCGCGATCTCCGATGTGTGGACCGTCAGCCCGCACGTCATCAACGAGGCGCGCATGGGCTTCACCGATCAGTTGAACTTCTTCGTGCCTGTCAGCGAGGGCCACGATTATTCGGCACTCCTGGGCATACCTTTGCTCCAGGCAGACGTCTTCCCGGGCATCGGCATTAACGGCTTTTATGGTCCCGGGAGCTCCTCGCACTCCGTTTACAAAGAGATGGTCTTCGACCCGTCTGATGTGGTGACCATGATCAAGGGACGCCACGTCCTGCACTTCGGCGGTGAGTTCCTGATCAATCGCGCCGACTCCACGGCATGGGGGAACATCAACCCAGGCGGCTACAACTTTAACGGCAATTACACGTCCCAGGGCGGCGGTCCAACGAACGCTTTCGACGGCATGTCCTACGCGGACTTCCTGCTCGGCCAATCGAGCAGTTGGGGCGCTGGAATCACGCCGGAGTTCGCCGGACGCTGGAAGGCCCCGCAGTTGTTCGCACAGGACGACATCAAAGTGAAGCCCAACCTGACGGTGAACGTCGGTGTGCGGTATGAGATCGAGACCGGCTGGCGCGACGCGAAGGGCAACCAGGCCGATTTCGATCCTGCGGTTCAGAACTTTAATACCCTTTGTACCGGTTCCGGCAACTACAATGGGATTCCATGCGGCGCGCCGGTTCAGGGCGGCATGTGGTACGCGTTCGAAGGACAAAACGGACGCACCTCGCTCCAGAAGCCCAAGTACGACATTTGGCTTCCGCGCGTAGGCTTCAGTTGGCAGATCTTGCCCAGCACTGTCATCCGGGGCGGCATTGGAATGTTCGCAACCGAATGGAGCGAAGACACCTACGGCGGCGGCGAGGGCGGTGCCTTCGGCAGCAGCGGCGGCTATGGGGACAACAGCAGCGGCATTTGCCCGACGGTCCAGCTTTCCGCCGATGGGACGACGCCGGATACCAAAGATCCCAGCTGTGGGATCGCCGGAGTCACCGCATTCAACAACAACGACCGCAGTGAACTCTCCACCTATTTAGCCGCTCCCACCACTGTTACGGCAAGGAACGGGCAAGGCCCGGGGTACAACGAATACAACACACCTGTGCCTTTGAACTACCAATGGGACTTGACTGTGGAAAGGGAGTTCCTGAGGGACTGGGCGGCATCCGTTGGCTATGTGGGGAATCATGGAAACCACGAGAACTTCCCGGTAGACATCAACCAGGTGCCTGAGAACAAGCTCGGGCCGAATGATAATCAGTACGAGCCCTACCCGCTCTTCCAGGGAATCGGCGGCAGCACCAACAATGGCATCTCCAACTACAACGCATTGCAGGCAGTACTCACAAAGCGTATGAGCTACGGCCTGAGTTTCAGTGTCAACTACGCGTGGTCCCACTTCCTCGACGATGGGGATTCATCGGGATGGGCAAACCGCGGGGGTTGGCAGAACTACCAGAATGCGTATGCGCCGTCGCAAGACTATAGCAACTCCAACTTTGACGTACGCCAGGCGATCAGAGGATATGTTGTCTACCAGTTGCCATTCGGCACGGGCAAGCAGTTCCTGAACAACAACCTGATTGCTGATGAAGTGCTGGGCGGCTGGGAGGTGGCGTCGACTTTTATCGGGGAGACCGGCAACCCGGTATCACTCACGACTGCGAATTACAACAGTTCAAATAACCAGTCGGGGGGCTACACGCAATGGGCAAATCTGGTCGGCAACTACAAAACGACCGACACCGGCCCGGATGCCTCACCCGGAAACCACTACCACAGCTTAGTGGAATGGTATAACCTGGATGCCTTCGCCCTTCCGCCTACCTACACCTACGGCGACTTCGTCAGGAACACCCTCAGGGGTCCTGATCTGACAAATGTCAACTTTTCGCTCGGCAAGAGCTTCGACCTATGGCCGGACCGGGGTGTGAAGTTCCAGATTCGCGGGAGCGCTAACAACGTCCTGAACCACCCGAGCTTTGGACAACCCGGAACGACCCTTGGTGGGCCTCCGAGTGGCGAGATCAACGGTGCTCAGATTAATAGCGTGACCATTGGAGGAAGGGTGTGGGAGATGTACGGACGCCTGTCGTTCTAACCTCTCTTTCAATCCAACCCAGAAAGGACGGCGATGCATTGCCGTCCTTTCTGTTTCAACCTTGAAAAGAGTTGCAGTTAACTTTGAATAGCGAATGAATAACTCCGCGAGCAAGAAGGAGGCAAAAGACCACCCAAAACCGGGGGTTCATCAGACAGCGGGCCTGAAGCAGCTTGCTGAGCATCTTAGGCTGGACCCGGCGACGGTTTCTGTGGTTTTGAACGACGTTCCGGGACGATCAATCCCGCAGGCGACCCGCGACCGAATTAAGGCTGCCGCCAAGGCGATGAACTATCAGCCGAACCTGCGGGCGCGATCACTGCGGAGCCGGCGGACTTTGACGATCGGGATCCTGGTGCCGGAGCTGGGCGCCGGTTATCACACCCAAGTGATGAGCGCGATCGGCGATCGGCTGATTCAGGCAGGGTATTTTTACTTTACGGCGCATCACCGACACAAGCGGAACCTGATCGAAGATTACACGAAGATGCTGATCGGGCTGGGGGTGCAAGGACTCATTGCGATCGACACGCGGCTTGAGCACCCCGTGTCGATTCCCGTTGTAGCCGTGGCGGGCCATCTGAAAATCGATGGTGTGACGAATGTGCTCCTCGACCATACGCGCGCCGGGGAACTGGCGCTAGGGCACCTTCACTCCTTGGGGCATCGCAAAGTTGCGTTCATGCGTGGCCAGCCATTCAGTTCGGACTCGGATGAGCGTTTGAAGGGCCTGGTCGCAGCTGCTGTACGCCTCGACCTGGAGGTCAAGCCGAAGCTTGTGTTGAGCCTCGATCGCGACATGACGTCGCCGGAGCTCGGTTACCCGGCTGTTCAGCAGCTGCTGGCGAGCAATGAAACCTTTACAGCGATCGTTGCTTTCAACGATATTTCGGCCATCGGAGCGATTCGCGCGCTGAAGGACGCCAATCTGCGCGTACCGGAGGACGTCTCGGTGATCGGTTTCGACGATATTAAGGCGGCGGCATTCACCTTGCCGCGCCTGACGACGATCAATCAGCCCCTCGAAGAGATTGGCAGGCTGGCAGCGCAGAGCCTGCTAAATCGCATCCACAACACGGCTCCGCCGCGCGATGAAGTCATGGTTGAGCCCGAGCTCATTGTGCGCGAGTCCACTTGGAGTGCCCGGTAAATTCCGTACCAGGGGCGATGAGACAAACTGGTATGGACGGAGTCAGGGATAACGAAAGCGAAGAAGCACGGTCGGAAGCAGGCTGCCAACATGCTGCGGCGGATTGAGGTAGCGATCACCAATGGCAAAACGACGCCAGCGGCGTGCCAGGAGAAAGCGATAACCGAGCTGCTTTATCACTGGCGCAAGGAGCACAGCGGCCTAAGGGCAGTCCAGATCAAGCGGTTGAAGGAACTGGAGCAGAAGAACAGCAGTCCGTCTTTCCCATTTCCCGGCGAACATTGCCTTGGTATGATGAGGTGATCATGCAGGCCAAATCGGTTGTTTCCGTGCTGTTTCTGCTGAGCGCAGTTTCGCTTGCGGTGGCCGCCCAGACCTCACCCAATGAAAAAGAGCAAATCGCACAACATGAGCGCCTGGCGCAGCAGTATGACCAAGAAAAGCGGCCAGAGTTGGCGATCCCGGAGTGGCAGAAGGTCGTCGCTCTCGATCCAAACAATGTGGTGGCGCGCGCGAATTTGGGTGTATTGCTTTTCTTTCGCAGCGACTATCTTGACGCGGCGCCCCAGTTAAGGGCGGCGATTGCTCTTCAGCCTAACATATGGAAGGTTCGATCACTCTTAGGCCTGGCGGAGGAGCAAACGGGGGACATTGACGATGCTCGCAAAGATCTGGAAGCTTCGTTCCCGATGATCGAGGATAGAAAACTCAAAATCGAAGTTGGTTTAGATCTCGTCGGGCTCTACACTGCAAGCAGCGAACTCGATAAGGCAGCCGGATTGGTAAGTCAGCTCAAGATTGCGTACCCCGATGTACCGGAGGTACTCTATGCGGCCTACCGGACGTACGCCGATCTTTCCGGGGAGTCGATGCTCAGTCTGTCGCTGTCGGCGCCGGATTCTGCGCAAATGCACCAACTCTTGGCGCATGAAGAGACACGCCAAGGGAACACCAATGGTGCGATTGAAGAGTTTCACAAAGCAATCGCGATTGATCCTAACCTGCCCGGCGTACATTTTGAGCTAGCCGAACTGCTGAGTACTTCTCAGGACCCGGTCGTAAAGAAAGAGGCGGAACAGGAATATGAAGCTGCACTGAAAAGCAACCCGCAGGATGAGAAATCCATTTGGCGGCTCGGTGAGATCGCACTGCAAACCGGGGACGTCGAGCTCGCGAAGGAGGACTTTTCCAAGGCCATAGCATTGCGGCCCGACGATTCGGACGCGCAGCTGGATATGGCCAAGGTCCTTATCCAGATGAATCAGCCGGCGAAGGCTCAGGCGGTTCTCGAGCAGACCGTACAGCTGGATCCGACGAATGCTGCTGCGCACTACCGCCTGGCTACTTTCTATCGGGGACAGAACCGGATGGACGAGGTCAAGCAGCAATTGGACCTATATCAGAATCTTCGCAAGGAGAAGGACAAGCTTCGCGCTGTTTACAAGGGCCTACAGATTCAGCCAACCGAGATCAAAGCGGACGCCGAGGATGAAAAGTAGAGAGGGGGTGAGGAGCGGGCGCAGTGTGAAATTGCCAAACTGCCTTAGAGGGTGCGTGGCTCTCGCGCTTTTTCTTACAGGCACGACGCTCGTGGGCCAGATGGGAACGCCAACACCGTTGTCCCCCGCGGAGCGCAAAAAGGCGGAGGCGGAAAGGGCAACCACGGAACCGGTTCCGAATTATCCGCTGTTGGTCGATATTACCAAGTCGACCGGGATCAGGTTTGATCACAAGTCAAGCCCGGAAGCCAAATTCATTGCAGAATCGATGAGCGGAGGTGTCGCGCTGATCGATTACGACGGCGACGGGTGGCCCGATATCTACTTTACGAACGCAGAAAGCGTGGAGATGGCTCAACACGGCATCAAGGCGCGCAGCGCGCTCTTCCATAACAATCATGATGGAACGTTTACCGATGTTACCGACAAGGCGGGCGTGGGCTATCCCTGCTGGGCGATGGGCGTGGCTGTCGGTGACTACAATAATGATGGCTGGCCCGACCTGCTCGTCACGTGCCTGAACGGTGTAGTGCTCTATCGCAACAATGGAGACGGAACATTTACCGACGTGACGAAAGCGAGCGGACTCGCATCGGACAAGGGATGGGCGACCGGAGCGGCGTTTGGCGATTATGACAACGATGGCAGCGCCGATTTGTTTGTGTCGCACTACGTCGATTTTCATCTGGACGATCTTCCCGTTTTTGGCTCGCGCCAAACCTGCAAATATCTGGGCATTGACGTGCAGTGCGGGCCCCGCGGCCTGAAGGGCTTACCCGACAATCTCTATCATAACAACGGGAATGGGACCTTCACCGACGTTTCAGAACAGGCTGGAGTGGAAGATGCTGAGAGGCGCTACGGACTCACTTCGATCTGGTCCGATTTCGGTAATTCTGGAAAGCTTGACCTTTTTGTTGCCAACGATAGCGAGGCCAATTACCTGTATCATAGCGATGGATCGGGCCGATTCGAAGACATGGCACTTCAGGCAGGAGTGGCGGTGAATGACGATGGGTTCGAACAGGCGAATATGGGAGTAGCGTTGGGTGATTACTTGCATTCGGGTCGCATGTCGATCGCGATCTCTCATTTTGATCAGGAATATACCGCACTTTATACCAACAATGGCCCAATGAACTTTACAGATAACTCAATCGCGTCGGGAATTGCGCGGGGGACGCAGGGTAATGTTGGTTGGGGCGACGGCTTCGTGGATTTTGCAAACAACGGATGGTTGGACTTTATTCAGGTGAATGGGCATGTCTATCCTCAAGTAGATTCGACGCACACGGCTACGCATTATCTTGAGCCAAAGCTGCTCTTCCTAAATCAGCACGACGGCACATTTCTGAACATAAGCCGCCGCGTGGGTCCTGCGCTTCAAGAGCCACAGGTGAGCCGAGGCTTGGCCGTCGGCGACCTGTTCAACAACGGAAGAATGGAAGCGGTGGTTGAGAATCTCGTTGGCGAGCCGATGATCCTACGGCCCGAGGGTGGCCCCAAAAACCACTGGGTCAGCTTTCAACTGGAGGGAGTCAAATGTAATCGGCTCGCGCTGAACGCTCGAGTGCGCGTGACTGCGGGAGACTTGGTGCAGCTTGGGGAAGTGCTCAGCGGAGGAAGCTATCTTTCGCAGAACGACCTGCGCCTTCATTTTGGGCTGGGTAGTCACGAGATTGTTGACCGGACCGACGTTCTATGGCCCGATGGGAAGCGTGACATTTTGAACCATCTAGCTGCAGATCGATTTTATGTCGTGCGCGAAGGGCAAGGCATCGTCTCCGACAGCAAACCACAGCTATTGACAAACCTGCATTAGGAAACAACGGAATGAAGCAGGACGGGGACCGGATTCCACATTTCAAGAAGTGACTGGGACAAGGGAAAACGCTGGATGTGTGCCTCGTTGTTCAATCCAATGTGTTCGAAGCTTTTTTCGAAATCGCGTACCATGATGACGACGCGAGGTGTTCGGCGAACTTTCTCAGCGTGATTAGACGGCTTGAATCACCCTCTGGCTCACATATTGATGCAATGAAGTTCAAGGGTTTCGCGGGTAAATCAAATCGCGCCTTTTGGGGGGTTGACAAAGGGCATCAACATCGGTTTCAATGTAGGCAAGTAAACCAGTTCACTATTGATAGTGTCACGGTTTACCAATCGCAAGGTAGAGTCGGTGCGACGGAGCGGAAAAGCCAAAGGTACTTCGAAGGATCGACATGATTCCGAAGGCAAGCGCAGGCAGCTTGCTGTTTCGAAGTTTCGGTGAGTGATTCCGATGAAAACCGCATTCGGCGATGTTTCACCATCTCTCCGCGACTGACTAGCCTGTATCGTTTCGGTGTGAAGGATGTCGGTCGTCTGTCTTGCATGAACCATGGCCTCTCTGATGATAAATTTGCACCTTACTTTGCTATCAAGCGCACGCGAAATGCCTTGATTCATCGTCGGAGACAAGAAATAGCGATGAATTTTAAATGGACTACGTTGGCCGGGATCATTGTATTGCTTGGGCTGTTTCTGCCACTGCAAGCGCAATCGATTTATCCAACTCGCCTCGACGATCCGGAAGCGATCTACCTTGGTAGCGCGAGCTTCCCCGTCAATTCAAACTCATCGATCGACAGCAGCGCGGTCGTTCAGGCTGCAATCGATGCGGCAGCATCGCAGCACGGTCAAGGCATCGTATTCGTCCCGGAGGGACAATACCGGATCACCCGCACCATCTATGTCTGGCCCGGCGTGCGCATTATCGGCTATGGTGCTCGTCGCCCTATCTTTGTACTGCCCGACAACACTCCTGGGTATCAGAATGACCTCGGCTACATGTTCATGTTTGCCGGTGCCCGGCCGGATAGCATTCAAGCGCAGTTTCAATTTCCCATTCACCCGGATCAACTGCCCACGGCGGGAACTGTGCCGCCGAACAAAACCATTCCCGACGCAAATCCTGGAACCTTCTATTCAGCGATGAGCAATGTCGATTTCGATCTTGGGGCTGGAAATTCTGCCGCGGTGGCCATTCGTTTCCACGTCGCCCAGCACTGCTATCTCTCCCACATCGACTTTCAAGTCCGCTCGGGTCTTGCCGCTCTCAAGGACATCGGCAATGAAGGCGAGGACCTGCACTTCTACGGCGGGAAGTATGGCATCGTCACCGTGATGCCCTCTCCTGGCTGGCAGTATACCCTGCTCGATTCCACTTTCGAAGGCCAGACCGTCGCCGCGATCAAAGAACACCAGGCGGGACTGACTCTGGTGAATGATTCGTTCCGTGATGTTCCGCAGGCCGTCGACATCGATGCGGGCTATCCCGACGAACTGTGGATTGAGCGCGCGCGTTTCGAAGACATTAGCGGCCCTGCGATTACCATCAGCGACGAGAAGAACGCGCGGACAGAAGTCAACGTTGTCAACTCGACCTGTCACGACGTAAGAACTTTCGCCCATTTTCGCGAAAGCGGACGGAACATCGCTGGCCCGGCGGAGAATTACGAAGTCAGTTCCTTCGAGCACGGATTAATGATCCGTGGAGCGGAAGACTCAGGCGAGATTCGCACGACCTTTGACGCAAAACCGTCTTCGTCCATTGCTTCATTTGGCCCCGCCATACCACATCTTCCTCCGGCCAGCACTTGGGTCAACCTGCATTCTCTCGGAGCGAAGGGTGATGGCGTGACAGACGATACCGCCGCAATCCGCAAAGCGATCCAGGAACATCGAGTTCTTTATGTGCCAATGGGCCGCTATGTTGTTTCAGGGACCATCAAGCTACGCCCGGATACCGTGCTCATCGGCCTGCATCCGAGCATGACACAATTCGATATCCCCGACGGCACGCCGGAGTTTCAGGGACCCGGCACACCGGTTCCGCTGCTTGAGGCCCCACGGGGCGGACACAACATCGTCACCGGGGTTGGACTCTATACCAATGGTATCAATAGCCGTGCTGTCGGGGCACTTTGGATGGCCGGTGCGGATTCTCTGATGGACGACGTGCGTTTTCTGGGTGGTCACGGCACGAATGCGCCGGATGGGACTCGGATCAATCCCTACAACAACACCCACACAGCCGATCCGGACTTCCTCCGCCGATGGGATGCTCAGTATCCGAGTTTGTGGGTGACCGACGGTGGTGGCGGCACCTTCGCCGATATCTGGACTCCGAGCACATTCGCACAGGCCGGAATGTATGTCTCCGACACAGACACTCAAGGCCACATTTATGAGCTTTCCAGCGAGCATCATGTTCGAAACGAAATGAAACTCGTGCGAGTGAAAAATTGGGAGATCGACGCGTTGCAGACCGAGGAAGAGCGTGGTGAAAGCGCTTCGGCGCTTCCTCTCTCCATCGAGCAGTCGTCTAATATTACGATAGCGAACTACCACGGCTATCGCGTGGTCAGCAGCTACCAGCCTTTCTCCTGTGCCATCAAGGTTTCAGAGTCGGACAATGTCCGATTCCGCAATGTGCACGTAAATAGCAACAGCAAAGTATCCTTCGATAACTCTATTATCGATGCAACTCATCACCAAGAGGTCCGTGCTCGGGAATTTGCCTCACTCGATATTCCAGGCGCTTTCGCTCCGCCAGCGCAAGGCAACTTATCGTCTATCCTTCCCGCAACCGCGCAAGTAAAGCAACTCGCTACCGGATTCTTTAACATATCTGGCGCAACCGTCGATTCCGCCGGCCAGCTTTACTTTGTCGATGCACACTGGCAGCGCATTTACCGCTGGTCGCCGAAGAATGCCGAAGCGGTCGTGGTTCGTGATAATCCGCTCGACCCGATCAACTTGGCCTTTGATCGCGCCGGTGATCTGATTGTCGTGTCGTATCAGGGGATGGAAAGCGTCTACGCTTTTCGCCCTGGTTCGCCTGAAACCGAATTGACGTTTCTAAAGCCAGAACGCGCGCAAGAGCGACCAGGAATGACGGCCTTTTTGCCTGTTGATGTCTGGGCCAGTACCGATCTGTCGGGTAAGACGCCGTGGCAATATGTCTCTCCGGACGGCAGCGTATTTATTCCGGCAAGCGATGCCTTCGTAAAGGGGGAGCTGCGCTGGGGTACGAAACTGGCCAATGTCCTGCACGCATTTGGCCTTGAGAGGGTAGTTCCAGGACGCCCCGTCTATATCACAGACCAATCGGATCAGAAGACTTACAAGGTCGAAGTCCAATCAGACGGCACATTTGGTGCAATCTCGCTCTTCGCCGAAGACGGAGGACAAGCTGTAGCGCAGGACATGAATGGGAATGTCTACCTCGCGGCGGATCAGGTCCTCGTTTACAGTTCAGACGGAAAGCTCTTTGGCAGAATTAATGTTCCCGAGCGGCCCATCGATCTAGTTTTCGGCGGGGCAGATCGCCGAACCCTCTACATCCTAACCCACTGCACGCTATATGCGGTCCAGACGAAAACGCCCGGCCTATAACACGGATCAATAATGATTTCTCGTAATTCGCGTTCTGTCATCGCCGTGAAGTTGATTCAAGAAAGGAATCGAAGAAAATGAAAATGACACGCCGCCAATTCGCCCTTTCGGTTGCAGCGACCAGCACCTTGCATTCCTCACTTTTCGGCCTACCTATTTCTCCTCTAGGAGTTCCCCGAGGTATAGTACCCGGCCGAGTGACCTGGGCACACGATCCAGCGGCAGTCACTTGGGACGGGACAGGTTCCTGGTGGCAGGACGCCAACAACAACCAGTCGGTGATTGACCGCATGGTTTCCCGCTCCATCCGCGATCTCACAAATCAAAGGACCGATGCCGAAGCGTGGAGCGCGATTTTTCATTATTTCAATCGTACTCATGGTCGCGGCAACACCGGATACAGAACCGGAGAGAAGATCGCGATCAAGCCGAACCTGAACAACACAACGGGGCATGGCACGATCGACCGCCTGAATTCGTCGCCCGATGTGATCCTTTCGCTCGTCCGGCAATTGACCGGTCCAGGAAAAGTGCCACAGGCGTCAATCACCATTTTCGATTCCAGCCGGTTTATTCCGGGCAATCTCTACGACAAGATTCACGGTGAGTTTCCCGGCGTCCTATTCGTGGACCATATCGGCGGCGACGGGCGACTGAAAGCCGAGTTCAAGCCGAACGCGATCCCTTTTTCAATTACCAGCCGCAACGCTACGGGTCTCGATACCGCGGTCGTAGAGGCTAGCTACCTCATCGATGCTGCGTTGTTGAAAGGACATGTGAGTTCAGGGGTGACGCTTTGTGCAAAGAATTTGTTCGGTGCGACGAGCATCCATACAGACTGGCACTTGAACGCGCACGATGGCTTCCCTCACAACCGAGATGGTTCTCCAAGTTACTCTGCGTTCGTCGATTTCCTGGGTCACAAGGATCTTGGCCAGAAAACCATCCTCTTTCTAATCGACGGGCTCTATGGAAGCCAAAACGCTGATGGTCCGCCGCAACTCAAATGGAAGATGGCCCCTTTCAACGATTCGTGGCCTAGCAGCATCTTTATGTCGCTAGACCCCGTTGCGATCGATTCGGTAGGTTTCGATTTTCTGACTTCAGAATGGCCTAATCTCGTGGACATAGTGAATGCCGACAATTACTTGCGCGAAGCGGCTCTGGCTAACGACCCACCCTCCAAGACGTTCTATGATCCTGAACGGGATGGCATCCGATGCCGCAGCCTCGGGGTATTTGAGCATTGGAACAACGCGACAGAGAAGAAGCACTCGGGCAATCTCGGAAAAGCGCACGGGATCGAATTATTCCAGGTCAGTTGAATATAGGACACGGGAGTCGCTCGCGAGAATCCTGTGTGAGACCTTCGCAGGGGGGAGAAGGACTACCAGATCATTGAATCCTTCGGCTGGCAGAAACTCAGCGATTAGACCGACTAGGCGCTTACCGCTTCGTCGTGGTGTTTGTCCTGTTTTCAAGATGAGAGCCGTTCTCTGTGGGCCGAACTCGTGCCCACTACTTTGGAGCACAGATGAAAACAAATGACGCACTTCAAAAACTCGCTCATTCCAACCGCCGCAATTTCCTTAAATCAGGAGCAGCAGTAGCTGCTGGCCTATCCACGGGGGTAATTGCTTCGGCTGCCGGTGGCGAGGCCAGTTTGACCAAGAGTAGTCCCTCAGTTGCGGGAGAGCCTTTTCAGGACCTAATGCCCACGCGTAACCTCGGCAAGACTGGGACTCGAGTCGGCATTTTTGGTCTCGGTGGACAGGGGGCGCTCGAAAAGGCCAATCAGGAGGAATTAGCCCTGCAGGTGATCCAACGCGCCCTCGAGTTGGGAGTGAATTATTTCGACACGTCTGCCATCTATGGGGGGCCTGACAGGTGGAGTGAGCGTTATCTCGGAAAGGGTCTTAAGGGCAGCCGGGATCGGGTCTTCATTGCGACCAAGACCAAGGAACGAACGCGCGATGCCGCGCTCAAAAACCTCGAGGTTTCTCTGAAGCTACTGAATACCGATCACATTGACAGTTGGCAACTACACGATGTCGGAATTCAAGAAGACGTCGACCAGATTTTTGGGAAAGGGGGCGCCATCGAGGCTCTGATTCAAGCGCGCGATCAGAAGATTGTCCGTTATCTGGGCGTTACGGGCCGTTTCCGCCCCGAAGCACTGATGGAATCTATCCGCCGCTTTCCTTTTGATACAGTCCTCATGGCTGTCAATGCGGCAGACAAGTACTATTACCCGTTTGAAAAGGATCTTCTACCGCTGGCCGTCGAAAAGCAGATGGGGATTATCGGAATGAAGGTCATGGCGCGTGGCCGCATTCTTTCCAGTTGGACCCCGCCACCAGTGGAAGAACAAGAGCATTCATGGGAAGGTAGTGGTGCGATCGCGAGGACTCCCGGTACGCTGACGAAGCAAGAAACATTCTTCTACAATCTCTCGCTCCCTATCAGCACAGCTATCATCGGATGCGACTCGGTCGAGCAGGTTGAAGAATGCGCGGAACTCGCCCGTTCCTTTACACCGTTAAGCGAAGCGCAGATGGCTGCTCTGGAAGCCAAAGTAGAGCCGATAGCGAAGCAAGCTCTCTTTTTTCGGTTGATGCCGCGCTAAACGTCGGGAGCAAACTAAGGTGTTATCAACGTCAACAGCCTCGCTCAAGGATGACTATGCACCGCTTCTTGACCACGATCGTCACATTCGGCCTTCTGGCGCTGGTTCCATTGACCTCCGTACCGCGCGCGTTTCCGCAAAGTTGGAAACTGAGTTGGAGCGACGAGTTCAATGGCCCCGACGGTGCCCCGCCAGACTCGGCAAAGTGGGAGATCGTGACCGGGGGAAACGGCTTTGGCAACGAGGAACTCGAGGAATACACGGCGCGCACTGAAAATATCCGTCAGGAGCACGGCAATCTGGTGATCACTGCCCGTCACGAATCGTTCACCGGCGTAGATGGCATCCATCGCGAGTACACATCCGCGCGTCTGCAAACGAAGGGTAAGTTCGAACAGAAGTACGGGCGTTTCGAAGCTCGAATCAAGATCCCAAAGGGGCAGGGGATGTGGCCGGCCTTCTGGTTGTTGGGTGATGACAACACGAGCACCGGATGGCCCGGCTGTGGCGAAATCGACATCATGGAGAATGTCGGCTATGAACCCAGGAAAATTCATGGCTCGATGCATGGCCCAGGTTACTCAGGCGACAGCCCATTAACTGCTGCATATAGCCTGCCAGCCGGCTCAAAATTCGCCGACAAATTCCACATTTTCGCGGTCGAGTGGGATGCATCGGCCGTCCGCTTCTATGTGGATCACCACCTATATGAGACTCAAACGACGGACAGCATCCCAAGTTCCAAACACTGGGTTTTCGATCATCCATTCTTCATTCTGCTCAACCTCGCCGTGGGCGGACGATGGCCGAAAGATCCGGACGCGACCACTCAATTCCCGCAACAGATGCTGGTGGATTATGTGCGTGTTTACACGCGCAAATAGTACGCAATGAATCGCTGCTCAGAAAATTCGCCTGTCGTGATGAACACTCACTCAGGATCGATGGAGAATGAGAATGAACCGTAGCATGCTGTTTTTTTGCTCCATAGCCGTATCGATGATGTCGGCAACCGCATTTTCCCAGTCATTTCTCAGTCAATATGTAGGTGTTCCATATCACGACAGTGTCTATCACGACGGTCCTCAAAAAATACCCGGAAGGGTATTGTGTGCTTACTACGATCTCGGCGGCGAAGGAGTCGCCTATCACGACAGCGATCCACAGAATCACGGCAGCGGAGAATTGAATCCGGCCGATGGGACCTACCTCAATGAATTTCGGATGCATGAGGGAGTGGATACTTCATATACGAAGTTCGACCGGAAGCCAAATCCGATTGACGATAACCCTTTCGACAAGGTTGTTCCTCCTCGAGACATGTTCTATGTTGGCTGGACCGAGCCGGGAGAGTGGTTCAACATAACGGTCGACGTGGCGCATGCGGGAACCTATGCTGCCGATCTTCTTTACACATCGAATCGCGGCGGAACAATATCAGTCGATGTGAATGGAAAGGACACCACGGGACCTCTGCAGATCGCTTCTACGGACGATCCAGCGGATCCGGTGGCCTGGCGTCAATGGCATCACTGGAATCTGGCCCCGCAACTTTTTACGGTTCGTCTCAGCAATGGAAAAAATGTTCTCACCGTCCACATATTGAAAAACGGGAACATGAATCTGGCTTATTTCGATTTCAAACCGGTTCGCGGATGAAAATGGAACAGCCGGATTGCGGATCCTAATGGTCGCGGGGAAAGCGTCAATATGGCCCTTGCGAAGGCAGCGACACGATGCGTGCCCGGCGGATGCCACGACTGTATTTGTTAACGGTAGAGCCGGGGCGCATGCAAGCCCCGTTGAGGAGATTCGAATGAATGAAATCAGCCGGCGCCGTTTTCTCGCCGCAGCCGCATTGAGCATTGCCGCTTCGCGCCTGCGGGGGCAATCCGCCGTCCAGGCCACGTTGACGATTCCGAGAGAGGCGAATGGGCCGCATGTTCCGGACGACTATATCGGTCTGTCGTACGAGGTGCAGCAGCTCGTGGACCCGTCTTTCTTCTCGTCCGAGAATGCGAAGCTGATCCGTGAGTTCAAAGCTCTGAGCGGGCGCGGTGTGCTGCGGCTGGGCGGGAACACGAGCGAGTTCGAGTGGTGGAAGCCGACCCCGGACACAAAGGAGCCGGAGCATCCACAGACGCGCGACGAGGCGGCCGAGCCGAAGGCACAGTACTACCCGGTGACAGCGGAGGCGGTGCGCAATCTTGCTGGCTTCCTGCGGGCGACGGGATGGACGTGCCTCTATGGGATCGGGATGGGGACGAACACAACGGAGCACGCAGCCGCGGAGGCGGAGTACGTGGCCAAGACGCTGGGAGATCGGCTGCAGTACTTCCAGATCGGCAACGAAGTAGACCTGTTCAGCAATCACCTGCGCGATCCCAAGACGTGGAACGTGAAGGCGTACATGGACGAGTGGCTGCCGATTGCGCGGGCGGTAACGAAGGCCGTACCGGGTGCGCGGTTCGGCATGCCGGACGTGGCCCGGAACGTGGGCTGGCTGACGGAGATAGCGGAAATGTGGCCGTCAATCCACCCTCTACCACAAGTGACTACCCTGACGCATCACTACTATTTCGGAGGACCGGCGACGAACCCCGCAGTGAACATTCCCAACTTGTTGGCGCCGGAGGCCATGGAGCAGGTACTGAGGATGGCTGATATGGCGAGAGCCGCGGCGGACAAGATGGGCGTGCGCATGCGCATGACGGAGGGCAATACTTGCTATCGCGGCGGGAAGCCTGGCTTGTCGGACGTCTTTGCGGCGGCTCTTTGGTCGGCAGACTATTCGCTGCTGTTAGCACAAAACAACTACTCTGGCGTGAACCTGCACGGTGGCACTGGCAAGTCGGTGGCAAACTCCGTGGGTGGCTTCCTGCCCGGCGACGTAATGCTGAAAGACGCAGGTGCGACGCCGGATCAGATTGCACGTCACCCGCACCCGTTTTACACGCCAATTGCGACCTTCGGCGACGAATACAAGTTGGAGCCGGTGGGATATGGGCTCAAGTTTGCTCGCGGGCTATGCGGAGCCACGTTAGTTCGGGCCGACCTGACTCGCCAGATTCAGGCCTCGGGGGTGAATGCGACCGCCTACGCGGCCAAGCTGCGAAACGGGGCGATCTCAGTGGTGGTGATAAACAAAGATCAGGAGCACGACCTAGAATTGACGCTCGACTTCGGCGCCGACCGCAGAAGCGCAGTGGAAATAGAGACGCTGCATGCGCCGGCGCTCGACGCGCGCGAGGCCAGTATCACGCGCGAGCCAAGTCTAGGCGCACTGCAGCATGGCCGGCACGCCGTTCTCGTGCCCCACGCTTCCGGAATGCGGGTGACCGCGCGGTGATGATCCCCGCTGTGCCTCCAAGAGTCCGAGTTTTCCATTTGCGATCTGGCTTCACAAGCTTTCGTCGCTCGAAAGTATTCTCGCGGATTACAAGAGACAAAGCTTCTTGACCGACAGATTCCGGCTGACCGGCGAGTCGTCAGATCGGCTTGGATGTTCACAGGTGCATGTCAATGGTGAAGAGGCGAATGCGTGGTTGATTACTTCGGAGGCCAAGCATGATCCGGATTGAATGGCTTACGATAGCGTCCCCCCTGGTGCCGGTGAGGCGCGGGTTTGACAGAGGTCGTTCGAGTTGGAAACTCCATGCGGTTCGCTTAGAGGACCACCAACAGAAATTCTCCGACATTCCCAAGGGGACGAAGACAGTATGCGGCCTGTCTCCCGCGTGGGGATTTGACCTCTGTGTGCCGTCCACTGGCCGCTGCAAAAGGTGCCAGCGCATTCTGGGAAGAGTTCCAATTAAAACCAGATGATGAGCCGATCGACCAACAGCACCTTCCGACTGTTCGAAATGTTCCGCGACAACGAAACCGCCCGCACATATCTGGAGGGCCGTCTTTGGACGAAACGGCCGGTCTGCCCAACCTGCGCTTGAGGCGACCCTTTAGGTCAGAAAAATAGGCATCTCTGCAGAAGCAGCGCTGCGCTGTGTTTCCTTTTTGCCGCTGGGGTCCTCACTTGCCATTCGGTCGAATGGTATGGCTACTGCAAAGAATCCTCCGTCATCATCAGTTACGGTCGCATACTCGAAATGGAAGATGGCCGGATGCGCGCTTCAGCGCTTCCTGCGATGAAAGGTGCACTTTCTGAATCGTTATGAAAACAAAGAAAACGATACGCAAATCCAAACAGCCAGCGAGGCTTCTCAAAACCAGAGTCATTGAGGAGAAGACCACCCGGGAGCGAATTCTAGAAGCCGCACGCGAATTGTTTGCCGAGATGCCCTACGATAAAGTCGGCATCTCGGGCATCGTCAAGCGCGCCGGCATTGCGCAAGGGACCTTCTATATTCACTTCGATTCCAAGCAGGAGGTGATTCATGCACTTGCCGACGAGATGCTCGGGCGCTTGCAGAGAACTATGGATCGCGTTGCCCGCGAAACCCGGACGACGATTGAATTCGTCGCGAAGATGATGAAGGAGGCGCCGGAAGCAGTACTGCCTTATCAGGCGTTTATGCGAATCTTCGACGCCGAGATGCTGTTTTTCGAGCGGGAAAAGACTCCGCCTTCCGCATTTCGGGTTCCCTTGCTCGATACCTTGATTCAACTCATCCAGCGCGATCAGCGCGCAGGGGTTGTGCCTGCTGATGTCGATGCAGAGATCGCCGCACGATTTGTTGTCAGCATCGTCGATCGCATTGGAAGAGATGGGACACGAGAGGATCCCGCGTTCCCGGTTCAGGATTTGCAGGAGCAGGCAATGCTCTTCTTGTCACGGGCGCTGCTTCAGCGGTAATTGTGCTCGAGCGGCAACACTCCCTCACTATGGTCCGTCGCAGACTCTTCCGACGGCCTGTGGAACTGTGAAATGGGATCGGTTGCCCTACTGATTTAACCTCAATATGCAGGTAGACAACGCCGGGTGCTCCAAGTCCCGATTGTGTAACCTGCAAGTGAAGCTATCGCATGGATCCGTGCGAAGCGCCGGCGGTTTGCTCACAAACCGGGCAAAGTGGGAATTTGGGTTTTATAGCCCTAAATCTGGACTCTAAGAAGCAGAAGTTGGGGCGGGTAAATCTGTGTTCCCCCACTTCATCAACATTGTGAGACTGGACGCTGATCTCCTCCGCCCCAGTGATCCGGTTGTGTGCCCGACTGCGGGCCAACCCGCTGGCCTTCAGGGAAGCAGCAGGTACTGAATCCCCGTCAGTCTCCCCTCCTTTGATCCACCCTGGAAAACCAATCCTCAGCAGCGGCAACGTGTGCCACACGTGTGCCGCTGTTCTCAGTTTTTGGAGGCACTCTAGCTCGCAAGACTGGCCAAATTATTCGCCGCGGATCCAGCGATTGGCTGGTCCGCATCTACGTCGGCCGCGATCCGGAAAGCCATGAAGTGCGACAAGAGAAGATGCGGAGGCACGCTGCGAAGAAGCAAGTGAAGGTGAATGTTCCGGCGAATCAGGTGCCGACCTCGTAGGTAGAGGGCGCGTGCGGCGCGTGCCCGCCTATAACGCTTCGCCGAGCCCCTCAACCGCGCAGGGGTAAAGGTATAAGATTCAGTCACGTTTTAGTGCGACATGGCTGGACCGCCCCTAATGAAATATTGGCTCAACTGGGCCGACGTGAGCGGCACCGCTAGCACCATCGAAGATCTCCGAGCGCTTCTCAGCAAATACTCGCGGACGTCTGTCCTCTTGGCGTGTTCCGAACTCAGCGTTCACCTGAATTACGGCCCAGAGGGCAAGACGACACCCAGCAAGGATCTGACTGAGAGGTACATCCCATTGCTATTCCCGCCGGAGCTTGCAGCGAAGGCGAAGGTTGCACACGACAAGGACCGCGTCATTTTCTTTCAAGGGCAGCTTCGCTATATCGCTGCCGAGGTTACGCGGCTGACGCCCAAGCCCGACGAAACTCTTCCGCCGATAGAGAACCACGAGTTGGGCGAATTGCTTCTCCGCGCCGCGGAACTTCTGATGTTCGCGCATCCAAAGCCGACCGATCCATTGGACGCGGCGGCGAATCTGGTCGCGCAGTTTGTGCCAATCTACGAGTTGGACTCCCCAACCGATCCATTCACGCAATTGATGCGCATTTACATAATGCTGACGGTGAACATCCCTCGCCTAGCGGCAAAAGGTACTTTGCCGTTCGATGTGCCTGCGGAATTCGAAAAGGTCTTCGGGTTTCCGTTGAAACTCTACATCGACTTCATGTTCTTACTGATGATGCACGCGACGATCCAGCGCGATGAGCTGCACCTGAAGAACCAGACGATGACCCCGCTCGGACCGTTGTGGTTGAAGGCGACGACGCTGTCGCCGGAGACGATCCATCAGGTTTTGTCGACGGTATCCTTCACGCTCGCGTCGATGGTGCCTCCGAAGGAACCGCACGGATATGCTGACTTCACCTTTCTGCGCGACAATCCGTATTTTTTCCATGAGGACAATTACTACTGCCTCGACTACGAGTTCGGGTTCGGTAAGCTCGAGAGCGGCGTCATCTGGAGGATTTTGGACAATCTGGAGGCGAGTCAGAAAGAACCTTATCTCAGTTTTTGGGGGCCAGTTTTCGAGGACTACCTCGCGTGGCTTTTCGAGACCTACGCGTCGACGAAACATAACGTCTATCACGCTTCACCGAAGTATGCGGATGGGAAACAGATCTGTGATTCGATTGTCATCTGGGGTAACACCGCGGTCCTGATCGAGGCTAAGGTCGCGACCTGCGACATCGAAACGAAATATTCTGGCGATTATGTGCGCATGAAATCTTATCTCGAGACGAGGCTTGTTGGAACGCCGACAAGGCGGAAGGGCGTAACGCAGCTGCTGAAGGCTATCGAGAATATCTCGAAACAGCCGAAGGACCTGCCACCGTACCTTGCGAAGGTGAGCAAGGTCATCCCTCTAATCTTGACGAAGGACGAGATCGGTTCAAGTTTCATGATCAACAACTACCTGAATCAGCGGTTCAACGACCAGCTCAACAGGAAAGATTACAAGCCACTGACGATCACGCCGCTGGTGACGATGAGTGCCGGTACCGTGGAGCGCGCCATGCGTGCCCTGGCGAAGATGCCGTTGAGCACGATTCTCGAAAACAGGATCACCGCCGACCACAACCTCGGCCGACCCTTCGAAGCGGCGAGCAAATATGTCTATAAGGGAACGGCCAGGAACATGCCCGAGCACATGACACTCATGACGGCGGCGATCAATGAGGTGATCAAGGATTTTGGGATTAAGGAAGACGACGGGTCGACGGGCAAGGTTGGATAGTCATTCGTCGTCTTCCCACTCACAACTCCATAGCTCCGAGACCTCGGGCAGATCGGCGCGCAGGTTTCGCACCATGAGCTCTAAGCGATAGGGCTCGAGGCTAATCGACTCAAGAATCTCAGTCAGTCGATATTCATTAAGAAAGTTGATTTGAAGACTCAGATTTGCCCCGGACATCCTCCAGCTCGCTGAGTGTGCCCTCCACGCTGCGAACAGCGTGAGTTCTCAAGCGGGAGTCGAACAGAAAGCACATCGCGGTCATGAGCGCGGAGCTGCAAATGATGCAGATATCGACGATCCACACCCAACAGGGAATTGGAGCGGCCGACAATTCCAATGAAAGCGAAAGGCAGATAAACGAAACAAGACTACCGGACGATATCGAAGCAGCAACTTGGTACGCGCTTGTGTAAGGAACCAGTGCTTTCATCATCCTCTCAATGCGAAGCCAATCGCTTTCCATCACAAGCAGCACGTTCTCTTGACGGGGATGGAGGAGATTGAAGTGGCGCGTTACTGTGGCGGGCCATTCTGTTCCTTGGCCGCGGGTCGAGTTTTCGCATACTTGAACCGATCTCGCGGATCGTGATGGCGCCGAACTCCTCTCGCCCATGATGTCCCCCATTTTGCTCCGAATCACAGTGCGTCAAATTATCTCGACACCGAGTCTGTTACCCTTCTAGTTCTAGAGCACAATAGCTACAATTCTCCGGAGAATATTGGATGAGACGCACCTCTTCGAAATCGGCCAAGAATTCGACGCAAAGCTCGCATTTAGAAAGAAAACTCGACGCAACCCGCTTAATTCGCGACCTTACGGAACGTGTTACTAAACTGGAAAAGGCGTTTGAAAGCGCCGTCGCGCCTCTTGATCTGGCGGCTTCCGAGATTCCGGTCGGTGAGCCCAAGAGACCCGGTCCGAAGCCGATTCACTTCTGGGGGCTCCTAAGCGACAGGGACACACTCGTCCAAACGCTTGAATATTATTGGCCCGAGCTAGAGCCACTATGTTGGCCAAAACCGAAACCAAAGATTTTGACAATGGTGCTCGAAGCCATCCCAAAACAAAGGTCAGGCTGGTATGCACAGGCTTCAAAACATCTTGTAGAACAGATCGATACCCTCGTCGAATTCATTTCGACTGATCGATTCCGCCGCGATCCCCGGCAGATAGCCAACGCGTTCGCCGGCTTTCCCAAAGTTAGCATTTGGAGATCGCTGAAACTCTGCCAATCCAGCCCGTGCAACCACCCCATTGGAAGTCGCGCGATTAAGTCCTATATCCGTAGGAGGCATCCCGAACTGTTTCGCAATTTGGATGCCGATTATAGCCTCCCCAATTTTGCGTCCGCGCTCCGGGCATATCGGACCAAGGATCAAAAATTAACCGCATTCCGAGCTGACTATCTATACCAGTCCTGGAAGCAGTGCAAACCGGATTACGCAGCAATTGCCGTAAACCTGCAACCCGCCGCCAGGAAAGCCCCAGAGCAACCAGGTGAATAGAACTGTAGGCCATGAAGCTCCTACTGCTTGAGATCAGAGATCAACGGCCCGCACTGCGGAACAAGGTGGTAAAGCCCCTCCTTCAAGCTCATTTACATTTTCTGCCGCCAAAGCATCCATAAACATCATCAGCGGCAGGGAGTCATGTGAGAACTGATCACATCGAGCCGGTCATCATTCGCCCTTGCCGGAGAGTAGAACCGGATATTCTTAAATCCATGCATACGAGTTCGGCTCCAGACGTAGAAGTGGGCGCTCAAACGCCGTTCGCATTGGAGGACTACGGATACGGCCTGATTCATCTCGCATGGTACCTCGCAGATCAGGCGCGTTTTCTGATGTTTGGGTCTGTCGAACTGTTTCCCGTGGAGTTCCCATCTCCGCTGGACACGCCGGAAAAATATCTTGCACTGAAGCGCCTTGGCAGAAGAAACCGCCTCTATGTCAAACGGACATGTATGTCAGCGAAGGCTGCGCTCGACTGGTATACCCGTTGTATTCAGGGTCAGATAGAGCTTCCCGGCGATCTGGATTCAAAAGGCGCTCCTAAGTCGCTGGCGACCTCTCAATTCGTTCAGGAACCGCAATGGCCGCATCTTGTAACCGTTTCTGACCAGATTCCTTTCGTGTCGCAGTTTTGGCACGCCCCGCGGGTTCACCTGCTGCTTCAGCCGGACCTCCTTGCTGAGGCAAAAGCCGCAGCCTCAGATCCAGACGGACGAAAGTGGCTCTCCTTGCAAATGTTCGTCGATTTTGAGGTCTACTCTGAGTTTGTTGGATCGCTCCATCTTGTTGCGCCAGATCCCATCTTTCGAGGGATAGACCATGGGTTATCGACGAAAACTCCCGGACAAGAAAGCAGCTTTCTTCGTTTGCGTCCCCGCATGAACAAAACCGTCGACGGATTGCGGGTCATCCTGATTGACCGCCGCCCGATGGGTGTCGGCGGCCTCGCGGAGTCTCAAATCGCATCGACCGAAATCGAGATCCGCCATCCAGCCGGGACGACGGGCGAAATCGAGATGATCGTGCTCAATCAGGCGGGATCTCTTTTGTCGAGGACGAAACCCACGGGATTCATTCAGGCACTGGACATCAACCTGATAACGCCCAGCCCTCAGCAGAAAATTGTCGTACCCGCTGCCGGAAGCTCACCAGAGTCGAGCTACGTGCGAGCGCTCGCAGGGCACACGACCAAGGTAACCGCTGGCCAACCGCGATCACCCAAAGACGCCATACCTCTGTTGGCGGCAGGCCACGAACGACGCGAGATGAAGCGGCTTGACGATCGTTATCCGGAAAGGTGGTTTCACGGAGACCAGGAGGCGGCGACCGAGTTCGTCCGCAGTCTGATCTCGAGCGCCAAGCAACGCTTATGGATTGTCGATCCCTACTTCACCACAATCGAGCTCATCAGTTTTGCCCTTGCCACCTCAAGCCCAAAGCTCCCGGTGCTGATCGTGACAAGTGCCGAAGCTATGACGAAGAAGGACCGAATCGATCCGAAGCGCACGGCCGCCGACTTCCTGAACGCTCAACTTCTGAACTTCTCCAAACACGGTAACTTCACCATCCGCGTGTTGACGGGCGCTCCGGCCGTTCACGATCGCTTTCTTGTTGTGGACGACTCGGTCTGGTTTTCGGGAAATTCGCTGCACACGATTGGCGAGCGCGCCGGCATGGTGGTCAAACTCAGAAATTCGGCGGACATCATTGCGAATCTGACCGAAATCCTCAACAGTGACCGCATCGCTGACTGGCAGGTATGGATGGCGAATCGGCTATCCGGCAGAACCGCCGGTTCCGGCAGGGCGAAAGGCTGGGCGGTCGTCGGAATGGCTTTGAGCGTTGCGACCTTTGGATGTTGGTGGGCCCTCAAGACCCGGGAGAAGCGATGAGGGATTCGAGGTTCCAATCCGCCCCGCAAACGATGTTGCCTGTGCTGATCGCGCAAGGCCGCCTTGTTGAGCGCGAAATCTGGCTGTCTCCCCTCTTGGACCTCCTGGTCTCCGCCCTGAGCGGGCCGGGCTGTGGGGAAGATCGCGAGGAACTTACCTTTGACAGCTCAATCCTGCGAGAACGATGGACGTCATTGCATTCGAAAGGAATCGTTGTTCCCGAGGGCCTCCTGAAGGCGCTTGAGGCTTCGTTCGAGTCGCCAGCTACGGACGAAGGAGCTGCTCAAGCGGCTTGGTGCTGGGGCCTGGCGCTTGGCCGACGAGCCTCAGATGCAGCAGGAGAGAAGGAACTCCGAGGCCTGCTGAATAAGGCAAGCCGCAATTTCGTAATGCAAGAGGCATTTCTCGAACGTACGGCTTGGCTGCTTCACGAAAAGAATCTACCGCTACTTGCCGCGATGGATGAGAGCGTCAGGCACCTCGTCGCAAGCCCGGGCGACTTCGTCCTTGGAAAGTGGGGAGAATCTTTCACAAAGATGCTCGAGGCGTGGAGCGGGAAACCCTCATTCGAAGCATTCGATCTCAGGTCGCTCGAGTATGTGCCCTTTCTTTACGATTTTCTCGGTTTGATCAACCGGTTGAGGCCGATCGATAGGCTTGAATACCTGTCGTGGCTGAATCGCCTGAAGAATCCACTTGTAATCCGGGATGCCCTGCATTGTCGCGAGGTAGTCGAGGATTTTGACGAGATCCTGATGCTCCTTGAAGCCGCGCCGTCTGCTTATGGGCCTCCTGAAAGCGAGGGGTGGATATCTCCGGTTGCGCCTATGCTTTTGCAAGCCTCTCTCCGGCATGCCGCGAATCTGCTGGCGCCCTTCAATCGGGTTCCCCGCGACGAGGCGGCCTATACGGAGCTTTGCGCAGACATCGCTGAACGCATGGAGTCGCTGGCCCGGAACCTTGCCCGGCGAAGCGACGGGCCCCGTCTGGCGGCAAACTGGCTGATGCACCTGGTCCGGATCAAGACGCAGCTGCACGCCTGGATTGCTCTTCCGGCATCGATGGCGATGAAAGCGATCATCCAGACTTTCGGAGATGCTGAAGCGAACGCTGCGATCGTCATTCCATGGCTGCCGCATCGACCGCCGCTGACTCCCGATGAGTTGGACGAGCTCAGAGACTCCGGCCGCGGACGAACGCCGGCGAGTCTCACGCCCGGGATGGATTTGCTTGTGGCTCGGCTATCGATGAAGGCCTATCGGCCGGACGCGGAGAGCTTCGAAGACGAGCTTCGGATATTTGAGAATCTCCTGCTTTTGCGGGACGCAGGCCTTTTCGACGCGAACCTGAATGACTTCCCAACATGGCGGCACCAACTCGTCAGTTGCGTGTTTTCAGGCGCCGATCCCGTCGCCACCTGGAAGCGGCTGTGGAATCAGATGGAAGAGCAAAGACTCAGGTCGCGGTACATCGCCTTCACGAATGATCATTCTGCCGACGATGCGAGCCTGTTTCTCTCTGCAGCCACGATCAGCTTGCTCGGCCGAAGTGAAGGCGATCAGGAGGCGGCGCTCTGGAACGAAGTATACGTAGCTGTTTGGTTTATGACCTTGTTCTATGGTTCACAAGCGGAGGGACGCAAGTGGCGGTGCGCCTTCGTGCTGCTTATGGGACTTCTGCCGCAGCATTTCGATCTGACAACGGATTCTGGAATAGACAAACTTGCGGCAATCCTGGCTTCGTTCGCGGACGACGAGGAACTCATCATCTATACTGCGGCTCAATTGTTTCGCGCTGACGCAGCCCCACAGTTGATTACCAGCGCAGCGAGCCGGGCTCAACTCGACTTTGAGTCGGCCCTCGCACGGTTTGAGCAACACGCCGGCAACGAAGAAAAATATCCTCTCGCGAAGATTTGGAAGGATCAGAGCGCGACCTGTCGTCAGATTCTGGTGTCAGGCGCGGGGTGATGGGACCCTTCGGTCCCGACGAGGAGGGCATTTGCGCCGTTGTCTCGATGCGCCAACGATGGAGAAGCTACCGTTTCCGTTTCCTCGTCTTCCCAGGTAGAGCCGGCTGGGACTTCTTTGCTTTCGACAAGACTTTTTTCGCGGGGATCGGAGCCCTCGGGCGAGTCTTGGCGGAAACCCGAGGATCCGCCGCCTTCCGGCGCGCACCCTTCCGTTCCATCCTGTCGACGATGACGAGGGCTTCATCGAGCGCGGCGCGTGTCCTCTCGATCAGGGTCCGGAGACTTTGTGCCGCGTCCGGCAAACTCGTCTTGGGAATATCGGAGACTGCGCGTTTGGCATCTGACTTCGTCTTCGGGGAGACGAATTCCGCCACTTGTTCGAACAAAAGAAGCATGGAGTTCTCGTTGAAGGGTAAGAATGAGTCATGCAATGCCTTTTTGCTCTTTGAACGCTTCGGAATCGCTTCAACGCTGAGCAGGAACATCGAGACGGTCAACCGGGAGAGGCAGCGGTAAAGCTCCGCGGCTACAGTTTCGTTTGCTGACCGCTCACGAAACTGCCAGGGATTGGCCTGCGGCAACAGAGACCGGAGGGCCTGGAACACACGCTCATATGGTGCCAAGGGGTCAATATCCATGGGCACGACAGCGCGATGTTTCCACAGACGAAGGATCAGGTCGGCAGCTTCGCCTTCGCGCTTCTTCTTCTGGACGGTGTTTGTCGCTGCGTCGCAGGCGGCCAGGCGCTCAGCAATCGCGTGAAGAAGCCATCGAGAGAGTGTATCGTTGTTCCGCTCGCCGAGGTTCTCATCGACCAGATAGCGGCCAAGCTCCAAGACATCCGTCGGCGGTGTGGAGGGTCCCGTCGGCTCTGAGGAGGACGATGCCACAGAATCTGCCCTCCAGTCTGAGAGATTCTTCTTCCGTGCGTATTTGATAGCGTGAACCTCCTTGCTTACGTGTGATTCGCACTTCGAATATTAAATCTCTTCCGGATCTCTTCAGCAGGTCCAGAGTCGCACCGAATGTCGAGTAGAGACGGTACCCGCTTGTCCGCAACTCCGGCCCCTCGTATGCGCTGGAGGAGCGGTCACGGTGACTTTTCCATCGCTCGTACCGGAAGACAACTCCATCATGTTCTGGCCACGATAGTACCCCACCGTGCAGAGACGGGCGACCGGAACTCGAATTGGGCGGTCCAGAGTTGGTTGTTTCCGCTCCCAGATTCAATGGATCGTACTCGTCAAAGCCGCTACCGGAGTGCGTCGCCGCAATCCATCCGTTCAACTGGAACCCAGGTTCTTCAATAGCGAACCTGTCGGAGTCATCTTCATGGGCGTTCGGCAGCTTGTAGTCTATCGGCTCTTCTGCTGTCTGCAGAGCTCGAACCAGCGCCAAGGCATGTCCCGGTTCGACAAGAGCGCTGGTCACGTCCACCTCCCAGGAGAACTCGGAAGAGGAAACTCGGACCGAACCTTCCGCAATGAGTTCTGTGCCTTCCTGCCTCCGTACGATCTCCTGCACGAAATCCGCATCCGCTACGTTGGCAACCCACTTGTCGGTGATCTCTGGTTTGATCCAGAATCGGCGCTCGAGGGGAATGGGGCTGAGCAGATCGGAGAGCCAATAGGGCGCCTCGGGAAACCTCTGCCACCTTAGCCGCATTGCGAGTTCGTCTTCCTCGTCATTCCCGCGCGATGCAAGAGGCTCGCTCCTCATCAACGAGCCAATCGCGCACTGCAGGGAATACCATTCGAGGAACGTCCTGTAATGCTCCAGCGTCGGCATGCTGCCGTGATCATTGGAAGATAGGCTCCAACTGTTTTCGGGAAAGCGGTTCCGTCTCGGTTCCGTTCGCCAGTCCGTCAACTCCGGGCTGACACCCCAGCGATCCAGTATCCAGCGCTCCGCCTCCGCCTTCAGCTGGGTCGTAGACACATGAGCAAAGATGCGGGTTGCGGGTTGGTACCAATATGGAATCGTGTCCATCGAGTCGAACCGGAACCTACCCGCGGGACCGGACTGTGAGTCTTCCAGAGGGAACTCGGAATCCTCCTTTTCGGGTGGGAGGATCGACCTGTTGGTGGAATGGATCAGGGCGCGTTCCTGCTCGTCGAGGCAAACCGCTCCTGAACTCGCCACGGTCTCAAGAGCATCCTTGGCAAACGAGCGAAGGGCCGGATGAGGATACGTGGTGTCATCGAGAGTCCGAAGCAGTAAGCTCTTGACCGGGAGGACTGCGCCGGGTTGTTCTAGGGCGATCCGCGATAGTGCGGCCACAAACCACAAGCGCGCGGCCTGCCAGTAGAACGGTGCGCCCGGTACCCTGAAAGAGTTCTCCGCAGTCCTCTCCCAGAGCTCACCCATCGATTGGATCAGACCCTCAGCTCCATAGCGCACAAGGCGGCGAAGACAGTGTGCGGATCTCCATCGGACCCGGACATCCACATCCGACATCAGAACAAACAGGAACCTTGCCACAGCGGCTGTCGGGTGAGGCGGAACATCGCCGGCATCAAGCCGGACCTCCGCGAGATCAGGAAGGGCACTGACGAGCCGCCCTAGATTCGCGAGCAGAATGCCCTTCGCTTCCAGTTCGGGGAGGCACTGAACGACACGCCGGCAAACCTCATAAATCGTTCCGGCAGTGAGCGCGTCGAGGGATTCCCCGAGTCCGCGCAACATGGGTCTGCTGCACGTGCCGCGATCGGAGACCAGCTTCAGCAAGCGATCTAGGGGAGAATTCGTCTCGAGATAGACGAGCATTCTGCAGAAATCAGCCAATCGTGCCGAGAGAAGCATCGGAACGGCCTGATCCAGCCAGGCCGAAACCGCGGCAGTGTTCCATCTCTCTCTCGCGTCTTCGAGGGCATCGACAATTGCCTCTCCATCAACATCCTCCACGGGAAGCGACTTCAAAGCCTCCAGGTAAGCAATACGATCTGCCGTCGCAACTTTACCCTGAATCGCCTTCAAAACGTTTGAAACTGGAATGTACCGGTCTGAAGCTTTCGCAACTCGAACAGCTTCCAGGATCTGATCTGGAAGAATGTAGCGTTTTGCTGGCAGTGTAAAACGGATTTGCGCGTTCTCAGGACTCTCCTCTCCCGTTGGCGAAGTGTGATGAGTCGTTCCACTCTCTGCCAGAAACTTCCCCGTCGACCGCAAGGATTGGAGCCAAACCCCACTTGCGGGAAGCCCTTCGAGGCTCTTCACAATGCTCGTGGGCCTCAGACCATCATTCAGGATCAGAGCATCGCGGCACAGATCCTCAACCTCAG
>Ga0187858_10001005_pt1 | contig 33115 bp, 31 predicted proteins | sample June2016WEW_8_15_FD_133015 | JGI IMG/M metagenome (GOLD analysis project Ga0187858, IMG submission 133015) | Peatland microbial communities from SPRUCE experiment site at the Marcell Experimental Forest, Minnesota, USA - June2016WEW_8_150 | ecosystem: Environmental > Terrestrial > Soil >...
GAGCCTGCCTGAACGCGGCGCGCGCGTCCGCCTGGCTCGCCGGTGCGATTACCCGTCCCGCCGCCAGGGAGGTGAAACCATGGCCTGAAGGGTTTGCCAGAACACCGGAGTGTCCTCTTTGCTAGCTGCCCGGCGGCGTGCTCGGCCAGGTCGCCGACTACCTCGCTGTCGGCATGGACCCGGAGCGCTGCACGATCTTCGCTCACACTGTCGGCAAGGACAGCTCGCCCATAGAGCTCACCCGCATCATCGCCCGCCGCTTCAACGACCGCTACTCACGCGACCAGCCGTACTGGATGGGCATGGCGACCGGCCTAGTCCGGGCGGGGCGCTCACCTCGGCCGAGTGCGACGAGATGTCGGGACCGTGAGTGGCGGCACGCTGCAGTGCATCGCGTACGGCCCGAGCGCTCCGCTGGATTACCCGAAAGACCCGCTGAGATGGGCTCTGCGATCGTGTTCCAGGCGCAGACCAGGAATGGCATGTGCGGGCGTTTCCGGCATTAGCGACCAAGGATCTCCAAGTGCACCGGGCACGCCGCATTATAGTGCTTCAAGGTCAGCTTTCCCAGGGAATACGCCCACGAGCATGAACAGGAATTAGGTACGTGGTCGGAAGTTATGATCTCGATAGGTACGCCGCTACGCCGCTCGGCGCGACCCGGCTGGTACGGCAGCGGCTGTCCGACGAGGGCAAGAGCAGGCCCTTCAGTCCTGGCTTCCTGGACAGCTCCGTCAGCTAGCGCCAGCCACTCCCGTGGCCTGGCATCTGATGAGGACTGGGCTGGTACGTGTCGCTTGACGCGCACCCTGGCTCCGGGGATCTTGTCACTCGCCCGGCTGTCCATGTCATCCAGAATATCCGCCGAGCCGGAGGGGAGTGATTCTCGTGGCCTGTCGCCAGTGGCTCCTGATGCCTGGTCATCGGGACACCGTGGACGAGGCAGGCCCTGGATAATCGTCTATCCAGCAGGGAAGCGGGCGTGATCGGGTTTCCGAAAGCGTCTTGCGGGTGCGGCTGCTGCCGCACACCAGGTTGAGGTCGGGAACGTCGCGAGCGGTGTGTGACTTCCCGGGCTGCTGATGGACACAGTATTCGCCGAGCCGGGCGGCGATTGACCAGCCGCCCGGGCCCGCCCGGCCGCGAGCCATCCGCGGCCGCGGACGCTCAAGCCGAGCCAATATCCGAAACGACAGGCCAGCTCGCGCCCGCCAGATAACTACCTCACACCGGCATGAACCGGCGTCTGTCGCGGCGTCCCCGCGAGGCGATCCTGCCCAGCCAGAGCGCCCTGGCCTGTACGCCCCCGCCGTCATGCGCCGGTATCCCCCGGTCGGCTGGGACGGGCACGCATCCTGACCGCTCGCCAGTCGTCCACCGTGAGTGAAAACCAGATCTAGTTCCGGGATGTATGAGGCCGCCTCTGCAGCGGCGATAAGGCGCCTCCTTTCAGTCGGCAGGGCTGTGGATCAGCCATGAGCGCGGTCATCTCGGTGCCAGCGCAGCGCTCGCACGGCGACTAGTATGCGGCGGTGACCGAGTTCTTGAGCTGCCGGCCCAATCTGGAAGTGGGCGATCTGGCGCCCGCCGCCGCGTTCTTGCATGACGTGCTCGGGTTCGAGGTCGAAGTCGACGAGCCGGAGATGGGCCTGATGCTGCTGCGCCGCGACGCGGTGGGGCTCGCGCTGGTCCGGTCGGCGAGCCCTGGCGTCAACGCCACGACCGCCACCTATATCGGTGTCACCGGCGTGGATGACCTGCATGCGCGGTGCGCGGCACGCGGCGCCCCGGTTGTCGAGGGCCTGACCGACCATCCGTGGGGCCTGCGCGACTTTGTGGTGGAGATGCCCGGCGGTCACCGGCTGGCACTCGGCGAGCGGATCACCCAGCCCGGCTAGAGCCGGCACCGGGAAGGCGAAGCGCTGGCTGCCCTCAACCGCGGCCGGAGACGAAAGCGCTCGCGCAGATCATCCATTCGTGCCCGGGATGAAGCCAGCGAGCCGACCGGAGCTAGCGCGCCGATCGGCGGGTACCGTGCGCTTCCGTGGCCTGACCGTGACCTCCTGTAGCGAAACGCCGGTCGCGGGCAGCACACGAGGCGCCCCGCAGGCCCGGTCCCGACCACGCAGAAGCACAGTCTCGTCGCGCAGTCGATGATGCGGGCTCCCTGCGGGCGGTGTGGCCGGCGACGCGGGCCGAGCCGGACGCGGACACCGCGGGCTGCTTCAGAGCCGCCCCGGCTCGGCCACCACCTCGGGCACGGCACGCCGGTTCCGCTTGCGGGACAGCACATCCGCGCCGCAATGGTCGTCAGGCACGCGGTGACCCTACTGACCGGTCCGCGGAGAAGTTCGGCACTGCCCGTCGGAGTGTCGGCCGCTCGGACGACGATGAGGGTGTGACGCACCCGCAGGCGCGGCCCGACCCGGCGTTCGGGCTGCTGAAGCTGTACGACGATGCGCTGCCGCACGTCTACGGCTACTTGCTGGCCCGCTGCGGCGACACCGGCCTAGCCGAGGACCTTACGGCCGAGTCGTTCCTGGCCGCCGTGCACGCGGTCCGCAAGCCGGGCGCGCCCGATCCGTCGATCCCGTGGCTGATCGGGGTTGCCCAGCACAAGCTCGCCGACCACTGGCGGCGGGTCGTGCGGGAGCAGCGCGGACTGCGCCTGCTGGACGGCGAGCCGGCGCGCGTCGACGACCCATGGGAGACGGTCGTCGACCGGATCCGTGCCCGCGAGGTGCTCGACCGGCTCGGCGCGCACCACCGGGCCGCGCTCACGCTGCGCTACCTCGACGGGCTGCCGGTGCCCGAGGTGGCCCGGCACCTGGACCGCACCCTGCACGCCACCGAGGCGCTGCTGGTGCGGGCCCGCGCCGCGTTCCGCCGGATCTACGAGGGAGAGGAGGGCTCGCGATGACGGATCCGTTCGAGGCTCTGCGCGAGCCCGTCACGCCTGTCGATCCCGACCCCGAGTTCGCCGGGCGGCTGCGGATGCGGCTGACCCGGGAGGTCTTCGCACCCCCAGGAGGAACCATGTCCCAGCAGACCGCCGCGACCCGGGTCGAGCGCGAGCCCGCCTGGCCTCCGACGCTGACCCCCTACATCGTCGTGTCCGACGCCCGGCGCGCCATGGACTGGTACGTCGAGGTGTTCGGCGCGCAGCGCCGCGGCGAGCTCCACGTCAACGCGGACGGCACGATCGGCCACGCCGAGGTCGGCATCGGCGACGCGGTGCTGATGTTCGCCGAAGCTTCCGACCTCTGGCCCGACGTGCCCGTGCGCGCGCCCGACTCCCCCGTGACGTTCAGCCATACCCTCCACCTGGAGGTCGACGACGTCGACGCGAGTACCGAGCGGGCCCGGCACAGCGGCGCCTCGGTGGAACGGGAGCCGGTCGACCAGCCCTACGGTCGCGGCTCGGTGATCGTCGACCCGTTCGGGCACCGCTGGATGCTGCTCAGGCGGCCGGCGCGGGCCACCGGGCTGCGCCAGGGCGACGTCGCGAACGTGACGATGGTGGCGCGGGACGCGCACCGGGCCAAGGAGTTTTACGAGGCCGTGCTGCGGGTGCCGTTCTCCTCCGGTCATTCCGGCACGTGGCGCACCGACGAGACCAGGCCGCCGCTGGGCATCTGGTCGTCGGAGGGCGCGGATCCCGAGGTGCAGATGTCCTACCGCGTCGACGACATCGGGGCCGCGGTCGAGCGGGTCCGGGCGGCCGGCGGCCACGCGGACGAGCCCGAGCGCAAGCCGTACGGGCTGATCGCCGAGTGCCTCGACGACCAGGGCGCGACGTTCCGCCTCTGGCAGCCGGCCGGCTGACCGAAGCGCTAGAACGCGGCGGCGAACACCAGCTGCAGGTAGCGGTCGCCGGCCAGGCCCCGTCAGCCATCGGGGCAGCCCGATCGTCGAAGCCACGGATGTCGACGATCCGGCCGTCCCGCAAGGTCAGCAGTTGCCAGCGCTCCGACGCTCCGCCTGCCTGTCGTGCCGTCGGCGTGCCGGTGACCTCAAGCCCACGAGAAGTGTCCCGGCGCCGGCGGTCACCTCGGTGACCACCGCGCGCGCACCTGTTCCTGGCATTGCTGGAACGCAGGATCGCCGAGCGCGCGGCGCAGATGGCCGCGCTAGCGGAGGGCCTGTCCGGGGAAGACGGCGCTGTCACGCTGATGGAGGGGGCAGCCGACCGGGACCGTGACGATCCTGGGTGGGGGCTGCTGTTGATCGAGTTCCGGGTACACGCCGCCCGTGACCGTGAACTGAACGAGCGCTACGTTGCCGCGCATCAGCGGACGGTTGAGCAGGTCGCGGCGGTGCTGGGCGGCATTTACGAGCGCGCGGGCCAGGTCCCGCCGCTCCCCGCCGGGCAGCTGGCCGAGCTGCTGCTGGCACTCAGCTCAGGCGGGCAGCTGGAGTACGCGGCGAACCCGGCCGCGCTGCCAGCCGCGGTCCAGGCCCAGGCGCTGCGCCGTCTGCTCGCCACGGACGCGGAGCAGGCCGCGCCGGCTGAACTTGATGACCCCACTGTCGGGAGGACGACATGAGCGTGACCACGGCACCCGGTCTGGCTGGCCTGCAGGCCCGGATGGAATCCGAATTCGGCCCCCGCCTGATGACCCAGCTGCCGCGGCTGGACTGGGACGCTGGCCAGCTCGCCGCGCACCAGACCGGGTGCCTGCGGGCGCTGCTGGCCCGGCGGTCGAGCGCTCCCCGTTCCACGCCCGCCGCCTCGGCAGCCGGCCGGCGGCGCGCAGATGACCGGCCCCTGATCCCCGCCAGGAGCGGCCGGACTAGCTGTGACCAGCAGCAAAGCCGCGAAGCGGCGATCATCACGGCAGAGGGAGGCGCTCGTGGGTCGCTCCCGCTGCTGACCAGGTCTGGCAGTGCCCGGATCCGGGCCCGCCCCCAGGCTTGACTGGCGGGCTTGCGCGGGCCAGCATGGTGCACGCATTACGGAGGGCGAGGGGAGCGTCACCATGGCGACTTACGTTTCCTTGATCAACTGGACCGACCAGGGCATCAAGAACTTCCGCGACAGTACGCAGCGTGCCGAGGACTTCACCAAGCTTGTCGAACGTTCCGGCGGCAGGGTCCGGGAACTGCTGTGGACCGTCGGCCAGTACGACATCGTCAGCATTGTCGAGTTCCCCGACGACGAGGCGGGAGTCGCGGCCCTGCTCCAGGTGGGCTCGGCAGGCAACATCCGCTCCAACACGCTGCGGGCCTTCAACGCCGGGGAGATGAGCGGCATCATCGGCCGCGCTGGCTGAACCGCCCCTGCGCCGGCGCCCGGCCACCTGACCCGGGCAGGTCGCCCTGTCCTGCGGGGAGCGAAGAAGCCCGGGCGTTCCTCACGGAGCAGAGTGGCCCGCCCGCTTCACCGCATCCAGGGCATCCGGTCCGGTGGGCGTGGATCTCCTGCCGGGACCCTCACCGGGAGGGCCTGGCGCTGATCACCCGCCCGGAACTCGGCGCATGCACGAGTCATCCGACTTACCCCCCGCCATGGCCAGATGATGGCTCGGCCTGTGCTGACCCTTGCCGGCCGGCATCTGAGAATTACCCGTTGGCTTGGCTAGCGGTGCGGCTCCGCGGGTCAAGCCTGGCGAAAGCCTCGCTGTTCAAGGCGGACTTGCGAGGCGCGGATCTTCGCGAGACAGATCTTCGCCAGGCCGTGCTGCGTGAGGCTACCGCCGACCTGACGACCTGGTGAACAGCTGAGCATTCCGATCCGACGGCTGCAGGCGTATATGTTCGTCCCACGCTGGAGAAACGCCTGCGATGCGAGCTGGTCTGCATAATCATTCCTGCTCGCCCGGCCACGAAGACGTCCGCTCATGCCGCTGGCCGGACGTCTGGCACTTTCGGGGCTGCAAACAGCTAGGTGTCACAGCAGGCGTTGCAGTTCCTCAATAGTCATGCCGGTGTCCGAAAGTATTCCGCGTAGCGTTCCCTTGGCCAGGTCACGACCCTGGTGTACCGGCACCGTGGTTCCGCGGCCATCGGGATGGCGCATGACGTGGTGGCTCCCGGCGACGCGGGCTACCTTGAACCCGGCTTTCTCTAACGCACGGACGAGCCGCTCGCCGCGCACGGACGGCACTGCCGGCATCAGGCCACATCGACCATGAGAGTTAGCTCGTCCGGAGCGCCGAATTCAGCGATCAGGGCCTCCAGTGCCATGCGCAGGTCCGCGATCGCCGTGTCGGGGGTATCGCCCTCGCCATTCGCCCCCACGCCCGGACGCAGCTGCGCATGAGCGCACCAGATGCCGTCTTCGTCCTGCTCGACGGTGTAGGGGACGTGCACAGCCCGGGTCATTGCTGCCGGCTCCTTCGGGTTAGTTCTGTCATCGTAGCCTGGCGCCCTCGGCGGCCACCGCGCCGCCGCCCGGATTCCTACCGGCAGGTAACGGCCTGTCATGCCATGTCTGCCGCAGGAGATCTCGCGCGCTGGGCGGCGGCGGGGAGCAGGCGCAGTGTCGGATCATGATGAATCTCACCGACCTGGCCTCAGTTCCCTACGATCGTCCTGAGCCGTTCACCGATCAGCTGCGACTGGCCGTGGCGGCCTATCTGGCCCGCTTCAAAGGGTGGCGACATTGCCCAGGCTGCCCTCGTCCTCGTCGAATTCGAGCACAAGATGATCACGTGAAAGTCGCTGAGAAAACCTCACTGCTCACCGCCGGTAGTGCGCTCGGGCTTCGCACGGGGGGCCGGCGCAGAGCTGGCTGTTGCTGAGCGTCAGCTGGGACTCGGCACGCGGCTCCACCTAGTGCCGTTCCAGTGCCCGGCCAGGGTCGGGTAGATGTTGGGGGCCCTTGTGTAGTTCCCCGTCGCCCAGGCTCGGGAGGCGGAGGTGAAGGCGACCGAGTAGAGACCGCTTCCGGCGGGCGTTCCCGGGCTGGGGCTCGCCACGTGCTGCCAGCTCGAGCCGTTCCAGCGCTCGACCAGGGTGCCGCCAGCGGAGGTTGTGCTGTATAGGCCCACGGCCCAGGCTCGGCCGGCGGCGTCCGCCGCCACGCCGAAGAGCTGGCTGATCCCGGCCGCCCCCGCTGGGCTGACGCTGGGCACCTTGGTCCAGTGCGTGCCGTCCCAGTGCAGGATCAGCGCCCGGTCGGCGGTGGCGGCGAGATTGCCGTCGTAACCCACTGCCCAGGCGCTGGTGGCGGACGTCATGGCTACGCCGTTCAGCTCGTTCTGGCCGCCGGGCGGACCGGGGCTCGGGCTGGGCACTATTACCCAGGACCGGCCATTCCAGTGCTCGATCAGGGTCCGCGATGCCCCGCCGGTGCCGCAATAGCCCACCGCCCAGGCGTTGATCGGGGAGGTGGCGGCGACTCCGGTCAGGAAGCTGCCGTCGGCGCCAGCCGGGCTCGGGCTGGGCACCTGAGCCCAGGTCTTGCCGTTCCAGTGCTCGGTCAGCGTCAGGTAGCTCGTGCCGTTGTAGTAGTAGCCAACGGCCCAGGCGTCCCAGGGCGAGATGGCCTCCACGCCATACAGATTCGTCTGGTTGGTCGCGGCGCCCGGGCTCGGGCTGGGCACCTGCGACCAGACGGCCCCGTTCCAGTGCTCGATCAGGGTGAAGTCGGTGCTGCCGTTGGTGTACGAGCCCACCGCCCAGGCGTTGGACGCCGAGGTGTCGGCCACGCCGTCGAGCTTGTTCTGGCCGGGGGAGGCGGCGCCCGGGTTAGGGCTCGGCACGATCTTCCAGAGGCTGCCGTTCCAGCGCTCGATCAGCGGATTCTGCGTGCTGCCGTCGGTGGAGAGCCCAACCGCCCAGGCCTGCGAGCCGGGGGCGGCCGCGACGCTGAGCAGGGGGCTGTAGTGATACGCGGCGGCCGGGGACACGATGCTCGGGGCCGCTTCTCTCCCGCCCTGGATCAGCCCGGCCGAGACACCGGCCGGACCGGCCAGCAGCGCCGCTGTGCTCGCGGCCGCCATGGCTATCTTGGGTGTCAGCAGGAACCATCCGGTAACGTGCATGGCTCTCCAATGAGGTAAGTGCGGGCCGCTGGATAGATGCCCGGGATATCTGGAAATGCGAAACGGATCTGCGGAAGCATTTGCAGTCAGAGCGGACGGAACAGGCATGAATGACAATATGCGGATCTGGATACTGATGCAACGAGGCCATGATGTTGATTCGCTGCCGCGACTACTCTATGAATCGCCATCTCCGCATGGGCAGACTTTGCTGACTTCTGATTCTTTCCGGTTAATACTGAGGTGTCTCGTGGAGAAGCGAGAACTCACCGGTCAGGAGGCATCGGGAATTAGGCGTAATCGCCCGTCGGACACTTTCTTACGTACATGGACGCAGTTGGTGTCGCCTTCACGTCTATTGGATTGGTCCCGGCAGGCTCCGTCGACGGCTGTCTGGCCTACATGAGTTACATTTTTATTCATGCTCTCGACGCGCGCCAACGCGCGCTCATGCTGCCGCGGGTGCGTTGGGAGGGCGCGATTCAGGCCGCTGGTGCCACACTTACGTCGAGGGTGACCGTCTCGGCGTCAGCGTCGTAGTCCCGGGGGTCGCCTTCGAGGGCGAACGCGATGGCCGACAGGCATTCACGTTCAGCGTCTGCGCGAGTCGCCGTCCCGCCGCCGTTGATGTGCAGGGCGGGCACGCGATAGTGCCAGTTCCTGGCCTCATCGTCGAAGAACAGCTCGACCCGCAACGCGCTCATCACCAGATCGTCCTATAGTTTCCGCAGTTCAGCAAGTGTGTAACCGTAGTCACGGGCGATCCTGGCCATGGCCGGACCGCCGAGATCTACACCGTCATGGTAGGCCCAGATGCGCTGCTGGTCGCCTTTCACGAGCACCCGGTGGGAGCCCGAGCGCCGGGTCTCCGTCCAGCCGTCTCGCTTCAGCGCCGCCAGCACCCGTGCAGCCTTGGCCATGCCACAGCACGGTAGACCACAGCCATGTCAAACCGCTGCAAGGAACGTGGGTCCTGGCCGGGCCAAGGGTGATCGCTTCCAGCTCGTGCGGTATCTGGGACGGGACCATCTGTGATCGCGGCGAGCGGGCGCATTGTCAGGTCATGACGACTTACAGCGAGCTGATCCCTGTCCCCTCCGAGCGCCCAGCACACGTGCCTGACCCGCTGCGGCTGGCGGTAGCCGCCTACCTGGCCCGTTTCAAGGGCTCCTCCCGCGACCACACCGACTCCGACCTGCGCTGCTACCTCACCTGGTGCGCCGAGCGCGGCCTGAATCCGCTGGCGGCACGCCGACCACACCTGGAGCTCTACATCCGGCGGATGCAGGAAATCCGCCGGTTCAAGCCCTCCACCGTGTCCCGGCGCTTCTCCGTGACCGCTGGGTTCTACCGGACCTGCTTGATCGACGGCGTCCTGGACCACTCACCAGCCGAGCACGTCCGCCGGCCTACCGTGCCCGCCGAGTCGCCCACGCTCGGCTTCACCCACCTGCAGTTCGAGGCCATGCTCACGGCCGCCCGCCAGTCCGCGAACCGGCATGATTTCGCGCTGGTGGCCATGCTCGGCCTGCTCGGCCTCCGGATCTTCGAGGCCACCGGCGCTGACATCAGCGACCTCGGGGAGGAACACGGTCACCGGGTGCTCCGGGTGTGCGGCAAGGGCACCAAGATCGTGCTCGTCCCGCTGCCGCCGGCGGTCGGCGGCGCTATCGACCAAGCCATCGGGAACCGGACGAGCGGGCCCATCCTGCTCAACAGCCGGGGTGCCCGGATGGACCGGCACGCCGCGACACGGCGATCGCGGCGCCTGGCCCAGCAAGCTGGCGTGCGCATCGACAGACCGCACCCTCACATGCTCCGCCATACATTCGTCACGACCATGCTCGACGCCGGCGTTGACCTGCGCGACGTCCAGATCGCCGCCCGGCACGCCGATCCACGCATCACCATGCGATACGACCGGGCCCGCAAGAACCTCGACCGCCACCCCAACTACATCCTCGCCGCCTACATGGCTTCCGGCACCTGACCCATATATGACCACCGACCGAGCACGACACCTCAGTTACGCGGAGATGCCGAAATGAGTGCGGTGAGCAACACGCATTTTTATGCGTTAACCCGCATGCTCACTCACGTATTAAGGCTCGGCCGTAACTCGCCGAGGTGCGTTGCCCGGCGTTGTCGGCGTCCTCAAGGGCGATCGCAGATCGCCGATTCGGCGTTCTTGGGAGTTGTTGCAATCGCGTCTGCAGCCGCACGCAGATCTGCCACTTCTGAGCGTTACGAGCTCCGCGATTGACGGTATCTGGCAGTGGCCACAGGCATGCGGCGGGCAACTTCCGGCATCGGCACGTCGTGGCGGTGTGGTGCCAATGAGGCGACTTGCGGCTGGGGCGTGGAAGCAGTGAGCAGGAGGGCGGTCCTACAGCACGTGACGGCGATCGCCGGGTACGAGCTCTGCGACGCGGGTCTCGATTGCTGCGGAGAACGCGCCGCCGCCAGTGTCGAGGTCGTCAGCTGCTCGCTCGGTGTCTTCTTGGACCAGGTCAGCGTTGATGGCGATTGCCGCCGCGGATCTGGCGCCAGCGGAGGTGACGACCTGGGCACGTGGATCGGCGACGTTGCCGGCCGCCCAGACGCCGGGCACGCTGGTCCGGCCGACGGCATCGATGATGGGGAAGCCAGCCCCGTTGAGCTCGCAGCCCAGGCCGGCCAGGAGGCTATCGTCGTGGGGGGTGTTCCCAGGCTGGATGAACACCGCTGTTCGCTCGATCATCTGACCGTCGGCCAGCTCGACACCCCTCAGGCGGTCGTCCTCCACCACCAGCCGTGCTACCTCGCCATCGACCCGGACTCCGCGCGCCCTCAGCTGGTGCCGCTCGGTGGAGGTCAGTTCATCGGTGTGGACGAAGAAGACGACGTCGTCGGACCGCTGCCGTATCAGGAGGGCGTGCTGCACCGAGCCGGGTTGGGTGCCGAGCGCTCCTACGCCGACTCGTTGTGCCTGGATAGGCGCCAGCTGGTTAACATCAGCCTCGGATGGCGCAGCTTCATTTCATTCCGCGAGCTGAGGGCCGCAGCGCCGTCGGGGTGGATCTGTCCAGGGTCGCGCTCGCCCGGGCCAGACGCGAGCACGCCGATGTTGGCATCGGCGTTGGCAAGATCCTCAACATTGCCGTGATAGCGGCGTCAGCCCGTGCAGGGGGAAGATTTCGTTGCGGGTGGCCATGATCGCCTGGTCGGCCGGGTCGGCTGGGTCGTAGCCGGACTCGAAGGGGACGAACGTGGCGGGTGCCCGTCTGTCATCTGCTCGGGCGCGGCCAGGCCGGTTCGCTGTGCGACGTACTCGCGCCACGGCAGGGGGGTCGGGGTGGCCGGGTCGATCGGCTGTCCTGCGGCCTCGGCGATCAGGTGCGTCCAGGTCCGTGGCACGACGCCTACCAGGTCGTAGCCCCCGCCGCCGGTGAGCAGCCAGCGTCCGCCGGCCAGGTCGTGGGCCAGCGCGTGGATCGCGGCGTGGGCGGCGCGTTGCGCGTCGATGCTCAGTTCCCAGGTTGGCCAGCGGATCGTTCCGGTGGCTGTCGCAGCCGTGCTGGCTGACCAGGATCTGCGGCTCACACCGGAGAAGTTCGTGAGCCATCGTTTCACGTTCGAGGCCATCATCGACGCCTACGACACCTTCGGCCGCGCAGCGGAGACCAAGGCCCTCAAGGTGGCCATCACCCGCTGACACCGCCGACGGCCCGATCCGCCGCGCGGAAGCCGGGCCACCGCGGTGCGAAGGGGTGTCGAGTGGACAAGCCCTGGCCGGTGCGACCCGGCTGAAGGACTGGAAGGGGCCGATCGCGGCAGGCCGGGCTCGGGGATCGCCTTCCGCAAGAGGGAGGATCACGTGCCCGACAGGAAGGCCTCCGGCTGGTCAACCGACCGCGGGCAGAGTACGGCCTGACACGCCGCGCAGCGGCACCGTCGCAGCCCCGGGCATTATCGGAACAGGAGTGGCAGAGATCATGGGCGTCGGTCAGGGTCCCGGGCTGCGGGGGTGCTGGAGGACCCGCTGACGAACAAGGGCACCGCCTTCTCCGAGGAGGAACGCTCCGGTCTGGGCTTGCGTGGCCTGCTGCCGGCCGTGGTGGAGACGCTGGAGCAGCAGGTGCGCCGCGGGTACCAGGCCTACCGGGAGCAGCCCACCGACGTCGCCCGGCACGTTAACCTGCGCGCGCTGCAGGACACTAACGAGATGCTGTTCTACCGGCTGGTGTCTGACCACATCGAGGAGATGCTGCCGATCCTGTACACCCCCACCGTCGGGCTGGCCTGCCAGCGCTTCAGCGAGATCTACCGCCGTCCGCGGGGGCTGTTCATCGCCTATCCCGACCGCGACCGCATCGCGGAGATCCTGCACAACCGGCCCCGGCGGGAGGTCGACGTCATCGTCGTCACCGACGGGCAACGGGTTCTCGGCCTGGGTGACCAGGGCATCGGCGGCATGGGCATCCCGATCGGCAAGCTGTCGCTGTACACGGCACTGGGTGGCATCGACCCGGCGCGCACCCTGCCGGTGCTGCTCGACGTCGGCACCGACAACGCCGAACTCCTCGACGACCCCATGTACCTTGGCTGGCGGCACCGCCGTATCGGCGGCGCCGACTACGACGACTTCGTCGACCGGTTCGTCCAGGCCGTGCGCACCGAGCTGCCCGACGTGCTGCTGCAATGGGAGGACTTCTCCACCCCGCACGCGCTGCCCATCCTGAAACGCTACCGCGGCCAGCTGCTCACCTTCAACGATGACATCCAGGGCACTGCTGCCGTTGTCCTGGCTGCGCTGTCCGCCGGGGCAGCGGCCACCGGGTCGCGGCTGGGCGACCAGACGGTCGTGATGCTCGGCGCCGGGTCGGCTGGCATCGGAGTCTGCGAGCAGATCGTGCGGTCGATGATGGCCGGCGGCCTGTCCGAGCAGGGCACCCGCACTGCCGGACGGACCATCTCGGCGCCCCACCCGCGGGCGGCTTGTCGTCCGTTGTACTCACCGGGCACCGGGCTTCGGCCGGAATGCCGTCACCTCGTGGTGCGGGCCGGCGTTCCGGCCCGCACCACGAGGTGCGTGTCGCAGCTCAGGGCTGCCGGGGTGCCGGCGCGGTCCGGCGGGCCGTGCTCAGCCGGGGCGGCCGTTGGAGCCGGCGGTCCTGGTCCCGGCGGCGGCTAGGTCCTGGTCGCTGGGCTGCTGGTCGCCGGGGCGGGTGGCTTGCAGCGGCCCGGTGCCCGGGTCGGCGGCACCGGCGGGGTGCCCGGTGAGGACGCCGGTCTCGGGGGAGACGCGGCGGGCGTGGGCCAGGCCGAGGCCGCCGAGGATCAGCATGACGCCGGCGGCGATGAACGCGGCGATCGCGGCGATGCCGGCGATGGTGGCCATGGTGCCGAAGGCGTAGGCGTTCAGCAGCATGCTGCGCAGCGTGGTGCCGCGGAACATCAGCTGGACCTGGGCGGCCAGCTTGACGTTATTGGGCTGGGTCAGCGCCTTGGCGGACAGCTGGGAGTAGGTCAGGCCGCCGCCGATCACCTTGAGGTGGTTGGCGATGAAGTGGTCGGCGTAGACCTCGGCCTGCGCACCGGTGGTCATCAGCTGCCCGGCGTACTGGTGCATCGCGGCAAACTCCGGGGCCTTGATGGCCGGGCTGCCCGCGGGCGGGAAGTAGATCTGCTGCGCGGTGAGCTGGGTGCGGACCTCGTTGCTGACGAAGTTGTGCGCCCAGGTCAGCAGCAGGCCGGACACGATCAGCGTGACGGCCAGGAACAGGCCGGCCACGCTGACCATTACGTCGAAGGTTCGGCGTCTCATAACGGTTCTCCTTGGTCGGGGAACAGGGTCACGTGCCGGCGGTCAGGTCTGCCTGCCCGGTTCCCTGTCGCTGACCCGGGTAGCTGGCCGCGGCCGACCGGCATTCTCGGTGTCTGCGCCTAAACCTACATATGAACAAAACTGGCAATATTTTTCTAGAAATCAGAGTAATTTCTGGGAGGATGGACGGCTGGGGTTCCCGGCCAGGACACGCCCGGGTGCTGCGGCGCACCGCGCCCGGCCCGGGGCGTGCGGCCCCGGCACATCGCGGCCAGCCCGGGAATCACCGAGCGCAGCGCAAACGGCACCGTCACCGGCCTGACCGCAGCTGGGTACCTCGCCCAGCAGAAAGACGGCCGCCGCAACCGCCGTCAGATCCCGGCGCACCGCCCGCAGCCAGAACCCGCCAGCCCGGAACCCCGCCACCGGCGAAGCCCAGGCCCCCGAGCCGGTGACGGCGCCAGGCAGCCCCCGGGCCGGGCCGCCATTGCCTGGGCGAGCACGACGACGGCTTGCCGGACCCTCGCCGAACGAGCGGTTCCGCACTCGCGTGTGAGGCGAGTGCATCCCTGCGCTGTAGCTGCCAGCATTCCTGCCGATTCTGTCGACGACCCGTGTTCGGTCTGACGCCGGGCGAACGCGTTGTTCTGCCGCGACGCTGGCGGGGGATCTTCCGCGGCATCCTTGGTCAGGCAGACGCTGCCGCTGCCTAACGACGGTCGGCCTTCGTGCGCCCGGCCCGCTGGCCGCCTGAACACTGCGGGTCGTGCTGGCTGCCGCCTTGGAGGCAGCCGGCAGCGCTTATTTCGCCGCGGGCACGTCCGGAGGTACGGTTGAGGCACTCGTAAGCCCGGTTCGGCCGCGCGCTTGTGCCGCGGCCTGTGCATCCGGCAGCTGCCCGGGACCCCGGCGGTACAACATCAACCGTCGCGATGGGCCTCCAGGGGGTTCCGGTGGTGCGATCTTCTGATGCAGTGGTCTCCGCGCCTGGGTTCTCCGCGGTGCCGCGTGGGCACCGGTGGGCCATATTGGTGGTGGTCTGCGCTTCCGCGCTGATCGTCAATGTGGACAACACGATCCTCAACGTGGCCCTGCCTACCCTCGTCCGGAAGCTGGCCGCTACCTCAAGCGAACTGCAGTGGATCGTCGACTCCTATGCGATGGTGTTCGCGGGCCTGCTGCTGGTCGGCGGCAGCCTGGCCGACCGGTTCGGGCGGAAGCGGTTTTTCCTGATCGGCCTGACCGTCTTCGCCGCGGGATCGATCGGCGCTGCGTTCTCAGGGTCGGTGGACCTGCTGATCGGCTGGCGGGCGGTGATGGGGGCCGGCGCGGCGCTGACGATCCCCCCGTCTTTGTCGATCATCAACGACGTGTTCCGCGACCGGGCGGAGCGGGCCCGGGCGATTGGTGTCTGGGCCGGGACCATCGGCCTGGGTATCGCGATCGGCCCGATCGCCGGCGGCCTGCTGCTGGCCCGGTTCTGGTGGGGCTCAGTGTTCCTGGTCAACGTCCCGATCGCGGTCGCCGCGTTCGCCGCAGCCCTGGTGCTGGTGCCCGACTCGAAGAACCCGGCCGCCGACCGGCCCGATCCCTGGGGGGCGGTGCTGTCGATCACCGGCCTGGGCCTGCTGCTGTGGGCGATCATCGAGGCCCCGGCCAGGGGCTGGGCCTCAGCGGAGGTGGTCGGAGCCGGGCTGTCCAGCCTCGTTGTTCTCGGCGCCTTTGTCGCCTGGGAAGCCCGCAGCAGCCATCCGATGCTGAACCTGGGATTCTTCTCCGATCGCCGGTTCTCGGTGGCCGCAGCGGCCGAGAGCCTCGGGGTCTTCGGGCTGCTGGGGGCGCTGTTCGTGCAGACTCAGTTCCTGCAGTTCGACCTCAGCTACTCGCCCCTCCAGGCCGGGCTGCGCATCCTGCCCATGGCCGCCGTGCTCGGCGTGAGCGCGCCGCTGTCCCCGATTCTCGCCCGCCTGATCGGGATCAAGTTCACCGTTGCCGCCGGCCTGGCGGCCATCGCCGGCGGCCTGTGGCAGATCTCGGCGGTGTCCACGGCTGCCACGACCTACGGGGACGTGGTGCCCGGCCTGCTGCTGATCGGGCTGGGGGCCGGCCTGCTGCTGCCGACGGCCACGAACTCCGTCGTGGGCTCGGTCCCCCAGGGCGATTCCGGTATCGGATCAGCCTCCAACGCCGTGGCCCTGCAGGTCGGCGGCGCGCTCGGCGTCGCCGTGATCGGGAGCGTGCTGTCAACCCGCTACCAGGATCACATGACCACAGCGCTGGCCGGCCGGCACGTGCCAGCCGCTGCCACGCACATCATCCTCGGCTCACTCGGCGGTGCCCTCGACGTGGCGGCTCATGCCGGGGGCGCCGCCGGCGCCCTACTGGCGCATTCTGCCCGCGCCGCCTTCATGAACGGCAGCGAGGTGGCGCTGGCCATCGGTGCCGCCGTCGCCCTCGGCGGCGCCGTCCTCGTGCTCGCCCGCCTGCCATCGCGGGTCCCCCGGGACCTCCCGGATCCCGGTGTGCCCGTGCCGGCGAAACAGACGCCATCAACGGCCAAGCTGAAGGCAAGCGCAGGAAACGTCGATGGCTTCCGGGTCCCTCCAGGACCGGGCGCACCGAAACCGGGAACTTCCTCCTCGCCCTCCCAGCGCTCGAACCGCACGTGACATCCTGATCAGGGTTCTCGGTGCGCCCGACCGTGCCGGTCAGGTCGATCTGGCTAGTGCGGTGGACGTTGGTGGACACCCCACTAGCGGACTGTTGTGCGGGATGCCGCTTCCGGGGTGTGCTGGCCGGCAAAGACGTGACCCTTGCGCTGCCAGCTGCCGTGCTGGGCAGCTACATGGCGGATAACAGGCATGCAGGCCTTCCGTCCCCGTAAGGAACGGGCCCGTCAGCCCGCCAGGATCTTTACGAAGATCACCCGCATATCATGCACGAGCGCGCGGCCTGTCCCTCCGCGCTTCGTGAATCTCCCCGATGCCGGACGCCATCTTCTCGGCCATGAGCGGGAACCGGCCGGCCATGTCGGCGCCGATCGCATACACAGATCACCCGCCCATGGCTCGCGCTGCGGGATCCCATTGCGGTCCCGATATCGCAGGCGGCACTGCTATGTGGCAGGTCGAACTGGCCCAGGATGATGATCTCCAACCCGTTGGATTCTCTCCACGGCTACGAGAGTTCCTCATTCAGTAGCACCGAGTGCGGGTTTGCTATGCCGATGGCTTGCGGGGCCGACGGACCGGGCGACGGCGCGTGTGCGGCGCTCTAGGCATGCTCGGCGGCGATGCCGGTCAGCATCAGGTCGACGACACTTTCGATGATCGCTTCGTTCAGGGGTTCTCTTGTCAGCAGCAGCCGCAAGTACAGCGGGCCGACCAGCGTCTCCAGCGTGAGGAAGCGGTCGATGCCAGGACGCAACTCGCCACGCGCCTCCGCTCGATCGAGGATCACAGATCCACGCGTGAAGCGATCGGTCCAGAACCTGTCACGCGCCGCGTCGGAGTCCGGCAGATCCCGCCTCAGGGCCATGCGCACCACATTCTCTCCGAGCGGAGTGCTGATGAACGCTGCCGCAGCGCGGAGCAACGCGAGCAGGTCCTCGCGCAGGGATCCGGTGTCCGGAGTCGGGACCTCCAGTCCCATCCTGCTGGCCAGCGCGTCGGAGACGAGGTCGGCCTTGGTGCCCCAGCGCCGGTAGATAGAGGACTCGTGGACCCCGGCGCGCTTGGCGATCTCCCGGATCGACAGCGCATCGAACCCGCTCTCGGACAGGACATCCACCGTGACCGTCAGCACCGCTGCGCGCACCCGGGCGCTCCTGCCGCCGGTCCGGCGAGCCCGCGGAGGATCGCTGTCGTTGGCCATGCCTGGAAGTTATCGCAAGGATTCCCGCACCGGTGGCCTGAAGGAGCGTACGCTAACGCGAGTGCATTCGCGTTTATGAGGAGGCCTCGTGGCGGAGAGCGAGGCTCCGGCGGCGGCCCCGCAAGGCCCGCAGACGAGCGCCTGCCCCGGCGGCAGGCGAAGGCTCGGTGAAGTATTCCCCGGGGCCGGGGCCGGGAGGGTTCTGGCGCTGTCCGTCCCGGCGATCCGGCCAGACCACGCTGGAGCGGGCTGGGTCGCCCATGCCGTGGCGGTGGCTGGTCAGGCTGCCGATGTCGCCGCCGCCGGCGTCACCGCTGGCCGGCCATCGAGATGACTATCGAGTGGAGACGGCCTTATGCCCTGGTCGGGCTGATCGGCGGACGCTGGACCCTGGCCGTGCTCGGAGAGCTGGCTGCCGGGGGCCACCGCTACCAGGACCTCCATGACGCCCTGGATGGCGTCTCACACAAGGTGCTCACCGACACGCTGCGACGCGCCGAGCGCGACGGCCTCATCAGCCGGCATCTCGATTCCGGGCGAATGGGCACGGCAACCCTCTACGAGCTCACCGATCTCGGCAGGTCGCTTGATGAGCCTCTCGCCGCGCTCGGGCGGTGGGTCGACGCCAACTGGGAGCTGGTCGAAGCGGCTCAGCGCGATTGGGCGAGGCGGACCAGGAGCTGATCGAAGGCCGGCTGCCTCTTCGCCGGAGGGCCGCAGGCGCTTGGGGTAAGCCGGCTTTCGTTGAAGTGCGATATGGCCTGCTGTAGCGTGGGTGGTAGCACGGCGGGCAGTCCCGTAGCCGGGCTGGACTCTGCTTAGCGCCTTGGGCAGCTTCCGGGAGCGTTGCTCCGGACCCTGGTAGCGCAGGTTTGGCAGATTAGTCCATGAGACGCCTGGTTCGGGCTGGACGGCCGCCCACGGTCTGTCGCCCCGTACGGGCTTGACGCCTCCTCAGCTAGAGGAGAAACGCCGTGACCACTGTCCTCGACGGCGCGCCGGCACCCATTACGGTGTCCGGAACACGAAAATGGTGGGCCCTGGGCGCTCTGGGCCTGGCCGGCCTGGCGGTCGGCGTGGACGGCACCGTGCTCAGCGTGGCGCTGCCCACGCTGGCTAAGGCGCTGCACGCGTCGGAGTCCGACCTGCAGTGGTTCTCGTCGGGATACTTCCTGGTCCTGGCCGCGGCGATGCTCCCGGCCGGGCTGCTGGGTGACCGCTACGGGCGCAAGAAGGTCCTGCTCATCTCCCTGGCGCTGTTCGGGATCGGGTCGGCGGCGTGCGCGTACTCGACGTCGGTGGCGGAGTTCATGGCGGCCCGGGTGCTGATCGGGCTCGGCGGCGCAGGGATAATCGTCATGGCGTTCTCCGTCCTCACGGTGCTGTTCGGCAAGGCGGAGCGGCCGAAGGCCGTGGGGGTGATGGCGGGGGTCACCTTCGTGGCCTTCCCGATCGGCCCGATCCTGGGCGGCTGGCTGCTCAGCAGCTACTGGTGGGGCTGGGTGTTCCTGATCAACGTGCCGGTCGTCGTGGTCGGCCTGGCGGCCGTCATCGCCCTGGTGCCGGAGTCCCGCGCCTCACAGCGCCCGGGCCTGGACCTGGCGGGGGTGGCGGCCTCGGCGGCCGGGCTGGTGGCGCTGACCTACGGCCTGATCGAGGCCGGCCAGGACGGCTGGAGCGATGCCGGTGCCCTGGCCCTGATGGTCGCCGGAGTGGCGTTGCTGGCCGGCTTCTTGGGCTGGGAACGCCGGCTGACCCGCCGGCCGGGCGGTCAGCCGCTGCTCGATCTGAGCCTGTTCGGCTCGGCGTCGTTCACCTGGGGCGTGATCCTGGCGGTGCTGCCGATCATGGCGATGCTCGGCATCTTGTTCACCATGCCGCAGTACTTCCAGGGCGTGCTCGGCACGAACGCCATGGGCTCGGGCCTGAGGCTGCTGCCCCTGGTCGCCGGGCTCATCGCCGGAGCCGTTCCCGCGGCCCGCGTCGTCCGCCTGGTCGGCGCCAAGGTGGCCGTGACCGCCGGGTTCGTCCTGCTCGCGGCCGGGCTGTTCACCGCAGCTATGACCAGTGCCAGCTCGGGCGGCCTGTTCGTGGCGGCGTGGATGGCCGTCGCCGGGCTGGGGACGGGCATCGCGATGGCCACCGCCATGTCCGCCGCGCTGGTCGAGTTGTCGGCGGACAAAAGCGGCGTCGGCTCGGCGGTGCTGCAGGCGGTCAACAAGACCGGGGGCCCGCTCGGCATCGCCATCCTCGGCAGCGTGCTGAGCGCCGGCTATCTTGCCCGGCTGCACCTGCCGGGACTGCCGCCGGCCGCCGCCGCGGCCGTCCGCCAAAGCGTCTTCGGCGGCGTGGCAGTCGCCCAGAAGCTCCACTCGGCGGCGCTGCTCGCGTCCGTGCAGGCGGCCTTCGTGCACGGCATGGACATGGCCCTTCTGGTGTCTGCCGGCATCGCCCTGGCAGGCGTCGTCCTCACCCTGGTCTTCCTGCCGGCGTCGAATGCCCCGAAGACGACAGTGCAGCCGGTCATGGACACAGACGGTGAGGCTGCCGGAAAACAGCCAGCAATCACCGGTTCAAGGCTGCGTGAACGCACAATGGCGACGACCCGGGCGGCGATGCAAGGCTTTGCGGCCAAGCCAAGATCGTGCTGCCAGACCAGCTTCGCGAAAAAATGACGAGAGCATCTCCCCGCCGAAGCCATGGTTCCGATGACGTCTGGCAGCAGCCCCGCAGGCGGGCCGGGCGAACCCGCCATCAGTGACCAGATGCTGCGCGCGCTGTCCCACCTTGACCGGGCTGGCCTCCTGCGCCGCGTCCAGATGCTGACTGCGTCAGAGTTCAGTATCAGTCAGCGCAGGCTGACCGCCAGGCGCTGGTTCATCCGTTCCTGGCTGCTTGCCGTCTGGTCCTGATTCCCTGGACAATCGGGCTTGCCTGGGTGCGGGGTCATTGCGGATCGCCGGTCGGGTTCAACACACCCTCTTGACGGATCTCTGTGGAACTGCTGACAGGTACTTCGGGGTGCCTCAGCTTTCGTTGAAGTGCCATTTGGCCGGCTGTAGCCTTGTTTCTGACACGATGGGCAGTCCCGTAGCCGTGTTGGACTCTGCTGGGACCATTGGCAGCCTCCGGGAGCGTTGCTCCGGACCTTGGTAGCGCTGGCTTGGCAGATTGATCCACCAGACGCCTGGTTTCGGGCAGGACGACCGCTCACCGTCTGCCGTCCCGTAACGGACCTGCGCCTCCTCAGCTACGGGAGCGCCATGACATCGACCATCTCGACCAAACCAGCATCGTCGGCTTGGGCGATTTTCAACGACCAGTCCTTCTCCTTCGAGACGCTCCGGGCCCTCGGCTACGCCCCATACGGGGGCGCCGACATCGGCGAAGTCACCAGCACGGCGGCCCGGATCCCCGACGGCGACTTGACCGCCTGGTACGCGCAGTGGCGGGCGCTCGCCGAACGGATTCACGCCGACGCCGATCGCAGCGCCGCCGAAGGGCACCCCGTCAGCGCCCGCGAGTCCTACCTGCGAGCGAGCAACTACTACCGGCTGTGCGAGTTCTACCTGCGTGTTGACTCATCGAATGACCCCGAAGTCCGCGAAGTGGGCCAGCTCTCCGTCGACAGCTTCGCCCGCGCTGCGCAGCTGATGAACCCCGCGCCGCAGCGGGTGAGCTTCCCCTATGAGGACACCACGCTGCCCGGATGGTGGATCCCGGCCGATCTCGGGACGGCTCATCCCACCGGCGGTGACCCAGACGGTCACCGGCCCACGCTCTTGTACCACGGTGGCTTCGACAGCACCGAGGAGGAGCTGTACTTCACCGGCGGCGCGGCCGCCGCCCGGCGCGGCTACCACGTGCTCGCCTTTGCCGGCCCCGGACAAGGCAGCGCCCTTCGTGACCAAAAGCTGCTGTTCCGCCCGGACTGGGACGCCGTGGTCACCCCTGCCGTCGACTGGCTCCTGGCGCGCCCGGACGTGGACCCCGATCGCATTGCGCTCATGGGGATGAGCCTCGGCGGCCTACTCGCGCCCCGGGCCGCCGCCACCGAGCACCGCGTGGCCGCTCTGATCGCATACGACGGCCTCTACTCGTTCGCCGACATGGTGCACCGCCTGGTCGGGCCCGAGATCATGAAGCTCATCGGCGACGGCCTCGTCACAAGCGACACGAAGGCAAACGCCCTCATCAAGGAGATCATAAGCTCCAGAACCAATACTTTCGGCCCGGCGCTCCCGTGGGGTATGTGGGTCTTCGGAGAAGACAGCCCCGCGGCTGCCCTCCGCGCCTTCGCCCCCTACACCCTCGAAGGCTACGCGCCACTGGTCACCTGTCCCACGCTCGTCCTCGACGGCGAGAATGACCCCTGCGACTCGTCCCGGCTCTACGAGGCTCTGCGCTGCCAGAAGACCTATCACCTGTTCCCCGCGGCAGAAGGCGGCGGCGAGCACTGCCAACCGGGGGCGGTGTCCAGGCTGCACCAAGTGGTCTTCGACTGGCTTGACACCGTCCTCGACACGGTCACCACCGTTAGCTGACCAACGGTGCAAAGCTCGCTCACGTCGAGCTCTATCGACTCAGGGAGCGTCATGCAACCAGTCCTGTTCGCCGATGATCCGCAATTTTGGTTCGAGACCCTGCGCACCATGGGCCACGCCGCCTATGGCGGGGCCGACATCGGCGAGGTCCTCACGACGGCACAGAACATCGTCGCGGGGGACTATGACAGCTGGCACGACCAGTGGCTGGCCATCGCCGGCAAGATCGCCGCCGAGGCGGAGACCCAGCTGGCTGCCGGGCATCGCACCAGTGCCCGGGACGGGCTGATGCGAGCCAGCATCTACTACCACAATGCCGGGTTCTTCCTGCATGGCGACCCCGCTGATCCGCGCATCGACCACGCCTATCAACGCTCCACGCAGTGCTTCCACACCGCCGCAGCGCTGTTCGTCCCAACCATCGAGGTGGTGGAGATTCCCTACGAGGACACCGTCCTGCACGGCTACTTCTATCGTGCCGCTAACGGCGGAGGCGACGGCACGGCGCGCCCGGTCATGGTCCTGCATAACGGCTTCGACGGCACCGCAGAGGAGATGCACTCCAACGGCGCCGCAGCAGGATCTGAACGCGGCTACCACGTTCTCACCTTCGACGGGCCGGGCCAACCCGCCGCTCGCCACCTCGACGGCCTCGTCTTCCGACCTGACTGGGAGAACGTCGTAACCCCCGTGCTGGACTGGGTCATGGCCCGCCCCGAGGTCGACGAGTCTCGCGTCGGACTGCTCGGCTTGAGCATGGGGGGCCTGCTTGCCCCTCGCGCTGCCGCCTTCGAGCACCGCCTCGCCGCCTGCGTCGCCGTCGATGGTATCTACGAGCTCGGAGCCACCGTCCTGAGTCACTTTCCGGGCAGCCGGGCCGAAGTCGAGGCCGCTTTGCGGGCCGAACGCGCTCCCGAAGTCGACGCCGCGATGGAGAACCTCATGGCGAATGACCCGACGGTGCGCTGGGCTATCACCAACGGTATGTACGTCATGGGCGTGGACTCACCGCGCGCCTTTGCCGCCTGCTATCTCGACTACACCCTCGCCGGCGGCATTGCCGAACAGATCACCTGCCCGACCCTGGTGTGCGAAGGCGAGTCGGATATGTTCTGGCCGGGCCAGCCCCAGGAACTGTTCGACCACCTGACCTGCCCGAAGACCCTGCTGCGGTTCACCAACGCCGAGGGCGCAGGCGCCCACTGTCAATTCGGGGCTCAGCGCCTGGCCCACGCCCGGATCTACGACTGGCTCGACGACACAATGGCGATCAGGGACTGACCAGGTAGGGATCCCGCGTGGCGGTGAAACCGAAGCCGCGCATCGCCGGGGTGTCGGTGACCGGCAGCGAGCGGGCCGGGGCGGCCGTGGCCGGGCAGAACTTGAAGAAGGTTGTGCTGGAGCTGGGTGGCTCGGATCCGTTCATTGTGCTGGACGGTGCCGACCTGGCGAAAGTGGCCAGGACGGCGGCAGCAGCCAGGATGGAGAACGGCGGCCAGGCCTGCAATGCATCCAAGCGGATGATCGTAGCCGACGCCATCTACGACGACTTCATGCGCGAGTTCACCGCCGCGATGTCCAGCTACGTGACCGGGGATCCGGCCGACCCGGCGACGAGCTGCGGGCCGCCGTCCTGGGAGCAGGCGGCGCGCAACCTGATGGCCCAGATCCACGACGCGGTCAGCAAGGGCGCAACCGTCCACCTCAGAGGGGGGACCGCATCGACGGGCCGGGCGCATTCGTGGAGGCGACCGTGCTGTCCGGCGTGACCCCCGACATCCGCGCCTACCGCGAGGAGCTGTTCGGCCCGGCCGCCGTGGTCTACCAGGTGGCCGACGCCGATGAAGCGGTAGAGCTGGCCAACAGCAGCGCGTTCGGGCTCGGCGGAGCCGTCTTCTACAGCGACGAGAAGCTGGCCGTGGAGGTCGCCGACCGGCTCGACGTCGGGATGGCCTGGGTCAACACTGCCGAACTCGGCGGCCCGCAGCTACCTTTTGGCGGCACCAAGCGATCCGGTGTCGGCCGCGAGCTCGGCCCGCTTGGCATCGACGAGTTCGTCAACAAGAAGCTCATCCACACACCGCCCACCGCGCAGTGATCGTCGCCGTGACCGCAGCCTCAGACGGGCTGCTGCCACGGCGGCGCTGACCAGCGGAACCTTCAGGCGCAAGCACGCTCGCCGTTGCGCTCCGGCCGCACATCGAAGCGAGTGCCACCGAGGGCCACAACGCGCGGGACACTGATCCCCCGCGAGCCTCGGACTATGCCGGGGCTGCGCCCAGATCACCCAGATATTGACGTCATAGCGCAGCTCCGCCAAGCAACAGAAACCGCGCATAGCGGCGGGTCGGTGCGCGGTTATCACGCCGACTCTCCTGTCGTTAGGCCAGCCGGGCGAGCCCATTTAAGGGCCACTGTGCACGCCGACGCGCTGTATGTTTATGCGTTGCCGACCGCACCGAAGACTTCCTCTTCTGCCGCGCAGAGCATTCTGAGAAGCTTCGTTGTCACCATGCTTCTGTGGCATCGGCGAGCCGGGCGGCGATCTGCTCGACCGCGTCGAGCGTGCCCTCGGCCACGGCCATAACCAGGTCATAGGCTTCATCGTTGGTCAGGGTCAGGCGCCGGCCGTTAACACCGTAGAAAGCGATGATCCCAGCCAGGCCCAGTCGCTTATTGCCGTCGACCAGGGCGTGATTGCGGGTCAGCGAATGCAGCAGCGCCGCGGCCTTGGCGTCAAGGTCCGGGTACGCGTCGCGGCCGAATGCCGTTGCCTGCGGCCGCGCCAGCGCTGACTCCAGAAGCCCGATGTCCCGCGCATGCGGCTCGCCGCCCAGGGTCCGCTGCGCCACGTGCAGTAACTCCGGCAGCGTCAGGTAGATCACTGCCCGAGCCGCTCCAGCGCCTCGGCGTACCGGGGCAGCTCCTGGTCCAGGACCCGGTCGAGCAGCTCGGCGCGGCTGTGACCCTCGACGTACTCACGGATCGCCTGCCGCGCCACTTCCTGCATCGGCCTGCCCTCCAGCTCGGCCCGCCGCCGCAGCGACCGCGCCTCGTCATCGGTGAGCCGCAAGGTCATCGCCATAACCTAATGGTATCACGACTGATACCACCCCCCGAAGATCGCACTCTCCGGCCTTTCCCCGAGCGCGCCGATCGATTACGAGCGACGCACTAACCGGTGCTCGGCAGTGGCCTTCGCCGGGCAGAACAACCATTCCGTGCGTTCGCGGCCCTGGGGTGTTCGCTCGCCGGGCCGGACGGCGGTGCGCGCAGGGCACGCTCCTGCGGTATGGGACCACGCTGGCGGCCCGCAGCGCGGGCAAATGGGGTGGCGGGCTGACGAATCCCCATAAACATCGCGGTCGGCGCAGGCCTCAGGCGCTGGGGACCCGTCCCATTATCCAGCCGAATTCGGAGGCGATCCGGACGCCGAGACCTTCGGTGTAGAGCGGGCGGAAGGCATCGCTGATCGCCTCGGCGAACCGGTCGTAGCCAACCGCCTCCAGGGCCGGCCAGGACGGGCCGCCGGAGGCGAGCGCCCGGGCCGCAAGGTCTAGGTCAGGCCACTCGTTGACGACCTGCGCTGTTCCCCGGTCAACGAACTCCAGGCCCGTGTCGGCGAGCATCTGCTCGGCCACGCCGGGCCGCCCGGTGTCACCCTGATTGAGGGTGGCATCGACGTGGCTGGGCGGCGACAGCTCCAGCAGCGTTGCGAAGAACGGCAGCAGGCCAAGCCGCTTGGGCGATCCCCAGAAGCTGAACCCGACCAGGCCGCCCGGCCGCACCACCCGGCAGGCCTCGCGCAGCGCGTCCTCGCATCCCTTCCAGATCCCGTTGAAACTCATCGCCACGTCGAACTGGTCATCTTCGAACGGCAGCGCGAACATGTCGCCGACCCGGAAGTCCGCGCCAGGTGTGCGCGCCCGGGCGATCGCGATCAGCGCCTCAGAGGCATCCAGCCCGGCGACCTCGGCCCCGCGGCCTGCCGCGACGCTCGCCGCGTACCCGGAACCGCAAGCGATGTCGAGCAACCGCGTCCCCGGGCCCACGCCAGCCCGGTCAAACAGCGCGTCGTTGGCCCGCCGCGCATAAGGCTCGACCAGATACGCCCAGTCCCTGGCCCGCGCGCCCCAGGCCCGGCCCGATTCGGTCCACCCCATGGCCCTCGCCCCCGCTGCACGGATCCGCCCTGTTAGCCATTTTGGCCCTCACAGTGTGCTCCCGAAGTCACCACCTGTGAACCCGTCGGCTCCGTCATGCTCGAGCGAGCCTGGTTAGCCGCCGGGAGACGGACAGCGCGAAGAACCAGCCCGGCGATCTCGGAGCCTAGCGTGCCGGCTCGTCGACGTGACAGAACAGCTGTTCGGTGCATCGCGTGCGACCGCACCGACTGGCCGGCGACCGACGGCCAGATCGGCGGGTCCTTATGCGGTGGGTTAGGGCCGTATGTCGATCACAGAGAGTCAGCAAAGGCAGATGACCTTCGGATTGGGCACGCGCAGAATGGCCAGTTCGGCCGGGCGGTCGACAGCCGGTGCTCTATCTAGGTAGAGTTCGTTGCCGTGGCTGGGGGTTCCGGGTTCTCGGTGCAGACGCTGTCGGTTCTCGCGGTGCTGTGCGCGGAACCGGCGGGGTGGCGGCATGGGTATGGGATCGCCAGGGACACCGGGCTGAAGTCGGGCAGCCTGTACCCGATCTTGATCCGGCTGGCCGACCGCGGCCTGGTCGAGGCGCGCTGGGAGGAGGAGCAGCCGGCCGGGCGGCCACGACGGCACCTGTACCGGCTGACCCCCGACGGCCTGGCCCAGGCGGAGGCCGCGCTGGCCGAACAGGCACCGCCGCCGCATCGCCGCGCGACCGTAGCGGGCAGGCGCCGGGCGGCGTCGGAGGGGGCGTGATGGACCGGTTCACCGGGGCGCTGGCCGGGCTGCTGGGGCGCTCGGCCGGGCTGCTTCCGGCGGCCCGCCGCGAATGGGCGGAGGCCGTGCTGGCCGAGGCGGGTGAGATTCCGGCCGGGGCGGGGCGGGTGGCCTGGCTGTGCGGGGGGCTGTGGCTAGTGGCGCGGGAGGTCGGGATGGGCAGGGTCATACGCGCGCTGGCGTTCGCCGCCGGGGCGGTGGCATTGGTGCGGATCGGCTGGCCGGGCGCGTCATCGAACTCCGCTACCCCGCTCAACCGGGTGTACGTGACCGGCACCGTGGTGCTGCTGGCCGTGCTGCCGTGGGTGGTTCGCCGTTACTTCGGGCCGGTGCGCGGCGGCTGGGGACCGCGGGCGGCGCGGGTGGGCGGGTATGCGCTGGTGCTCGTGCTGATCGCCGCCAAGGCCGTGAAGGACCGCTACGGCAGCAAGCTCGGCACCTACTTCGTGATCGTTCCCGGCGAGTGGGTTCTTGAGATCGTGCTGCTGCTGGTCATCGCCGGCTACCTGGCCGGGCTGCTCATCCTGACCTCCCAGCGCATCCGGCTCACCCGCTCGGGCCTGCCGATCGGCATCGGGGTCGGCGCGGTCACCGCCGGTGTGCTGTACGCGCTCGCACCCCTCGGCGTAGGCTTCATACTCTTCTTCCCCCTAGACCCCGAAAGCTCGCTGGGCAGCTTGTGGGGGCTGGTCTCGCTGGCGCTACCCCTGGCGACGGGCTTCCTGGTAGCGCGATTGTCCGCCCGGGACACGCGACCAGGCGTCCTGAGCCCTGCCCGGCAGGGCTGCCTGGCCGCGAGCTGCGCCACGGCGACGGCTGCCCTGCTGCTGGCGGTGCTCACCTCGGTCACGATCGCGCTGTTCCCGCACCACGTGTCGCTCCAAAACCCCCCGCCGCCGTCGGGCGGTGGGTGCGAAACCTGCGACCCGAACAACACCGTGATCCCGCCGGGCCTGCGGCACGAGTACTGGGTGGAAATCAGCGTCGGCCAGGCGGGCATGGCTGCGTATATCGCTGTCCTCCTCGCACCGTTCCTCGGCGCCGGGCTCGGCGCCCTCGGCGGGGGACTCGCCAGCAGATCGCCCGGCACCAGGGGCCGTGGCGGCGGCCCGCCCGCCGCTTCACCGCCCGCACTGTCTCAGCCACCCGGCCGCCTCAGGGCCTCCGACGCCGACCGCGAGCAGGTGATCGGTGTGCTCAAGGCCGCGTTCGTCCAGGGCCGGCTAACCAAGGACGAGCTAGACGCGCGAGCCGGCCACGCGCTCACCGCCCCGACCCGCGCCGACCTGGCCCCGCTGACCGCCGACCTCCACCAGCACCCCCGTCCCGGCTGACCAGCCATTAGCTGCCGCGCAGATCAACCCGTTCGGGGGCGATAACGCTGCATGGGGCGCGAGCAGCGTAGCTCGCACCAACCCTCCCGTGGCGGTGCCGGCGGACGAGCGCGGCGTCGGCGTCGTGCTAGCCGGCCGGGTCAGCATGAAACAGGTAAATCTCGTTCCGCTGCGCGCTCTCGACGTCCTCGAAAGCGAGCCTGCCGAGCAGTCGTTCGAAGTCAGCTATCTCGGTGCTCCGCTGCGCATCGGCTATCACTCGTGCTTGCACGGCACCGACGGGGGCGCCGTCAGCCCTGCGCCGGATCGCGGCAGGGATCCAGGTCATCACGCGGCTTTGCAATCCGGCCAGCGCGGGGTCCTGGGCTGACAAGTAGAACCGTGATTCGCCGGGATCGCCGCGACGGCCGGCCAGGCCTTGCAACCAGCAATCGGATCTCCGGGACCGGCTCCGGCCTGCTACCAGGACCGCCAGGCCTTGTCGAGGCTCCGTGCCGTCATCAGCAGACTGAGCTGCCTCTACCGCGATGTCGTAGCCACGCGGCACCCGCGGTCCCAGCACCGTCACGGCACCGGCCCGGCCCGCCGCACCGAACGCGCTGGCAGCCTCCTGGCCGCCCCCGGTCAGCAGTACGGGCTGCCTGACACCGGATTTCTTGAGCATCTGGGTGACAAGCCAGGCGTCGTCATCGGACTGGACGCCAACGACGACCGGCTGGCCGGCCTGATGGCGTGCCACGGCATCGGCCGCCAGCGCGGCCAGCCGGGCGCTGGCCTGATCGAAGAGCACATCAGGATGATCAACGCGGCTTGTGACGTCATCAGCCAGCGATGCCACCTTCACCCGGTACAGATGCTCCAGCTGGCCGGCGGCGCGAGCCGCTTCGCCGGACAGCCCTGCTAGCCGCTCGTACAGCCGGAAGTAGTCGCATGCCGTTATCCGCGCTAGCAGCACCAGCTCAGCCGAAATGGGCAGGCCCTCGCGCGCCTCGATCGCCTGCAGGACACCGCTTCTCAGCCGCGGGTTCTCCGCCAGCCTGCCGTCCGGGGCGGGGGAAACAATGATCCGCCCCTGCCTAACGGCATAGGCAGCGCCGCGGCGATACCAGTGCCATGCGCGCACCGCGTCCTCCAGGTACCGGCGATTCAGCGCTGCGCCAATGCCGATAAGCGGCTCAGCCTGAAGCAATGCCGCCGCGCGGTGCAACCCCGACGATGACCACGAAACATGGCCTGTGGCGTCATCGATGTCGTAGTCCGCGGGCCGGTTAAGCTCCGCCGCGGTCACTGCTAGCCTCCCGATGCGCTCTGCGTCCGGTTGCATCGGCGCGCGGATGACTAGCGGGTCACCGGCGTAATCGATCAGGACGGCGTCTACCTGATCGACAATGGCGAGCCGCGGCGCCCACCGGACAAGCTCGCGGCGATCCTGCGCCAGATGATTCCCCAGATAGTGATAAGCCATCTGCAGGTAGCTGCCGTAGGCCACCTCAGCGTCAAAGGCGCGCTGATGGTCTTCCAGCGCGGCAGCGTCCGGCGGTACCAGCGAGCTTGTCACCCCGAGCAGGGCAAAGATGTTCTTGGTCTGCTGAAAGCTTCGTGCAGCTAGATGCTCGTCAGCGGCGACCACATGCACGCCCGCACCAGATACTGCTGACACGAACGCCGGCAGAACGGAAATAACAGCGTTAGCTCCGTCATCGGCCAGTTCAACGGCATGACCCTCGGACATGGCAGCACCCGCCGCCAAGTGCCGCTCCGCGCAGGCAAAACCTGTCGCGCGCCGCGCCGCCTCGGCAGCCGCGGCCAGCGCCTCCGCCATCGTCAGCTCCCGGGCCCGCCCTTCCGCCCACCGCTCGCTGAGCGCGATCCGCGCGCCGCTCAGCTCGGCATCGCTTCTCATGCCCAGCGGCTCGCCCAGATCGAGCGCCATGCGCCCAACCGTCGCCCAGCGCGTGCGGTCGCCGGCGCTCCCCACAGGCAGTCACCCCTCCTGGCGCGCACCGTCCGGCAGTGCTGATGCCGAGCGCCAACCATGGGTGCATGAGCTGCTGGCGACCGGGCACTAGCTAGCGGCCCCCCAGAACTCGATGATCAGCTGCACGGGGCCGGTGACGGTGAGGTCATGCCTGATCTCCGGCGGGATCGGCTGCGACGAGCCAGCGGTCAGTAGCACCTCCAGGGGCGGCCTTACTTCCAGGCGGAAGCCCGCCGCGCCGCTGGTTACCCGGAGCAGTCCCCACACGGCGGCCGCCGTCCGATGCGATCGTCGCAGGCCCGCGGGCAGTGTCTCCTCGCTGAACGGCCCCACGGCGCCGATCAGAACCAGGCCTCCCGGCATCTCGGCCCGGTCGCACGGCGCGCACCCGATCTTCATGCCCGTGCGCGCCTGGCGCCCGGCGGCCTCGATCACCCACGGGCGGCTCTGGAACGGCGGCTCGTGCCGCATATGCCGGGTGTGCAGGCAGGACAGCTCAGCGACCCAGTCGCCCTCCTCATCCTGGTGAAATCCGGTGATCACCCGGACGGTCCCGGTCGCCGCGCCGCTGGCGCCGCCTGCCTTCCGGCCAGCGCCACGGGCCTGGCTCCCGGCCGGGCCGGCCGGTGCATCGTCTCCGCCGGCCAGCGGCCCGTGGTCCGTCACTTGCGATCCGACTCCCTCACTGCGCTGCGAGCCCGGCTGCCGGCACGTCGCGGACCTCATTAAATCGTGGAACGACAAAAAGGCGCCAGCAGCGTAGCCTGGCAGGCAGGGCGCGGGCGGTCATCCGCCCGTACTGGCAGGAGGGCTGCGGCGCAGCGATGAACCAGGCCCCAGATCACCTCCCCGGCAGGCTGGCGGATGCGGACAGGCCCGGCGACCCGGCGTGCTGGCTGAGGCGCGTGTGCCCGCAGTGCGGCGCGCTCGCGGACACCGACCCCCCCACTACCTGCCCACGGTGCCATGCCGAGATGCCAGGCGACTGATCGTCCCGGTGTCAGCTTTGGTGATCGCGCCTTCGACCGAAGCGACCTGACCGCTGCCCGGCTCGCGGCACCCGCCTACGGTCGGCCCGGCTCGCGCCACCCGCCTACGGTCGGCCCGGCTCGCGGCACCCGCCTACGGTCGGCCTGGCTCGCGCCACGCCTGCTCAGGGAGAAGCGCGTCAGCATGACTGAGGACGCGGACCTGGCGGTTGGCGCCGGCCACCCGGGCGGTCGAGGGAACCCGTGCCCGCCTACGCCTGCTGCCCCGTGTGAGCGCGGAGCGCGAGCCAGGCGACGAAGCGGTCCTCGGATTTGGCCATGGACAGGCCGGTGAGCTGCTCGACTCGCTGGATGCGGTGCCGCAGCGTGTGCCGGTGCACGTTGAGCTGGGCCGCTGCGGCCTCCCAGTTACCGTTCTCGGCCAGGAATACCTGCAGCGATCTGAGCAGGTGCTCGCCTGGCTGCCGTGCGTCCAGCAGCGGCTGAAGCGGCTGGATGAATGCGATGATCGCGGCGCCGCGGTCCAGCAGGAAACGACTGGTGGGAAGCTCGCCGAACCGCGCAACCGCCATACTGTCGGCAACGGCCACGGACAGGGCCAGGTCGGCTTGTGAATGGCTCGTCGCCAGCTGGCTGACGGGCTGCGGCAGGCCAAGCCCGCAGCGCGCAGGCACGCTCTCGTGGCGCACCGCCCGCGCGACACGCTCGGCCCACGCGTCGGCAGATTCGGCGGACAGCACCACGATGACGGCTGAATCCTGCTCGCTGAGCACGGGGGGTATGCCGACGTCGCTCGCCCAGCGCAGGGCGATGTCGCCGAGCAGCAGCGCCCGCGATCGGGAGCGAAGCTTCCCGACCACGAGCGGCTCGGTCGTCAGGCCCCAGCGCCGGCCAATCGTGCGGGCGAGCACCTCGTCGCCGGACAGCAGCACGTCGACTACGTCGCGGCGGGCGAGGTCGGAAAGGTCGTCTCCGGCATTCGGATGGAGCACAAGGTCAATGAGCGCGGCGGCATGTGTCCCGAGCTGGCGGGCCAGGCTGATGGTGTCCGGCCGGGCCGAGACCACGAGCAGCGCCTTCGGCGCGTCGGCGGCCCCGACGGGGTGGGCTGCAAGACCCGGATGGCGGATGCGGCGGGTCTGCCGGAACGCGATTGCGCGCGCGTCGTCCAGATGCACCCGGGCAGCTCCGACCGACGCTCGCACCCGCCCGAGCCGGTCCAGCAGGACGGCCCAGCCGCTGACACGCTCGGCCAGGACCGTGACGATTCCTTCCGGGCCGCCCAGCCGGGCGGCGCTGGTCAGGGCAGCAATGCCGCTTGCGAGCTGACGTGACTCGGCCGCGTCGATGCGCATCAGGCCCGCGGTGACCCGGACGGCGATCTCGTCCAGGGGCAGCTGCGGCGGCACCTCAGCCACCGTCAGGCCCGCTCCCTCTGCCGCGTCGAGTAAGCCTGCCGGGATCCGCCGGTGGGCCGGGCCGACCCCGAAGCCTATCCCCGCCACGCCGACCGCGGCCAGCTCCTGCACGTACCGGCGCTGGGCGTGCTCATCCGCAGGGTCGAGAGCGGTCCCCGAGGTCAGCACCAGCTCGCCGCCGATCAGCCAGGGCACGGTGCCGGCCGACTCTGACAGGTAAGCCCACCGGACCGGACGGTCAGCCCCACGGGCTCCGGCGCGGA
>Ga0187858_10001008_pt1 | contig 33085 bp, 30 predicted proteins | sample June2016WEW_8_15_FD_133015 | JGI IMG/M metagenome (GOLD analysis project Ga0187858, IMG submission 133015) | Peatland microbial communities from SPRUCE experiment site at the Marcell Experimental Forest, Minnesota, USA - June2016WEW_8_150 | ecosystem: Environmental > Terrestrial > Soil >...
CAGGCGCGCCCACGGGATCACCGCGTCCATCTCGGCCAGGAACCGCTCGCGCCTGGTCACCTTGCCCTTGCGCGTCCAAGCCATCGAAGCGAACGTCCGCTGCACACTCATCACTCCACCTCCGCACCCATCCATCGATCAACTTCATTCTACCTATATCGATCTACCTATATCGATCGACTTGTGCAGAGGTTCCCTAGCAGGCTGCGGGAGGTTGGCAATGGACGCTTACATGGAGATCGACCGTAACATCCCCGCGGACCTTCGCGCGCTCAGGGAAAACGTCCACCGCTTTGCCAAAGAGGTGCTGCGGCCGGCCGCAACGGAACTCGACCGCCTGCCCGACCCGCAAGATGTCATCGCGCCCGGCTCTGCGCTTTGGACCTTCATGCGCCGGGCGTATGCGCTTGGCTATCACACCGCTTCTTTCCCCGAAGCAATCGGCGGGCTCGGCCTTCATGGGCTTGGGATGCAGATCTTCCTGGAAGAGCTCGGATGGGGCAGCGCCGACCTCGCGATCAGCCTCGGCGTCGCGGGCGCTCCGTTTGGCGCGCTGGCGGTTACCGGAAATCCCGAACTGATCGACACTTTCGTCAAGCCCTTCGTCGCCGACCGCGACGCCCGCTTTATCGGATCATGGCCGGTGACCGAGCCGAATCACGGCTCGGATTGGGCGATGTTTCTTGCGAGCGAAGGTGAAGCGAACCGCTCCGGCCGCGCCACCATCCGGCGCGAGGGCGACTCCTACGTGGTCCACGGCCAGAAGGCGGCGTGGGTTTCCAACGGCACGATTTCGACACACGGAATCGTGTACCTGATGGCGCCGCCGATGGGCGGCCAGCCGGCCGGGGGCGTGGTCGCGTTCATTCCGTTCGATCTGCCGGGCGTCTCCAAGGGAAAACCGCTCAACAAGATTGGCCAGCGGGCGCTCAACCAGGGCGAGATCTTCTTCGACAGCGTGCGCATCCCGGACCGCTACGTGCTCGCCACGCCCGAGGCCTTCCCGATGGTGGCGGCAATTACGCTGACCAACGCAAACAGCACGATGGCGGCGGTGTTCACCGGCGTTGCGCGCGCCGCCTTCGAGGCCGCGATGGACTACTCAAAGCAGCGCATCCAGGGCGGCAAGCCGATCTGCGAGCATCAACTCGTCCAGAAGCGCCTGTTCGACATGTTCACCCGGGTCGAGGCATGCCGCGCGCTGTCGCGGGCCGTGATGGTACACAACGATCCTCCGCCGGCAATTGACCTTGAGTATGCGATCGCGGCCAAGACCTTCTGCACCCAGGCCTCGTTCGAGATCGCTTCCGACGCGCTGCAGATCTTCGGCGGCAACGGGCTCAGCCGCGAGTACCCGATCGAGAAGATCTTCCGCGACGCACGCGCGTCTCTGATCGAGGACGGCACCAACGATGTCCTGAGCTTGACCGGCGCACTCCGGATCCTGGGTCTCAACCCAGCGCCTGTCTGATCGCGCCGCTGACCCGCGTACATCCCAGCCACGCAGCGTAACGCGCGGTTCAAGTTTTGCGGAGCCACCGGCAACGCAGAATTGATTGCTTCGATAAATTTCTTTCATCGCGGCGTCATTTTACCTTGTTAGCTTCGCAGCGCATTGCGGCCGGGCGCCAAAACTCCGGTGTTTTCAACGCTTTCGAGGTCTTGAAGAGGCATCAGCAAACGCCATGTCCCAATCCGCCATTCCCTACCTCCTTTATTCCCTGGGCATCCTGTTTCGCGAAGGGACGGAGGCGATACTCGTGATCGTTGCCCTGACAGCCGCCACCCGCCAGGCGGCCCGCCACGGCCATCGGCGCGACATTTTCGCCGGCGCGGCCGCGGCGATCGTCGCCAGCATCCTGCTCGCCATCGCGGCCAACTATCTGATCAGTGACGATGCCAGCGACACGCTCGAGGGCGTCTTTCAACTGCTTGCCGCCGCGACGCTCTTCTATGTCGTCTCGCGGCTGACCGCGAACAGTCGATCCGAGCGAATCGGCCTGCCGGCCCTAGCATTGGGGATGACCGCCTTTCTCGCCGTGGTGCGCAGGGGGGCGGACACGATAGTTTTCTTGCAGGCGCTTTCGGCAGGCGCGGCCGCGGGCGCCGAGCGCTATGCGATCGCCGTCGGAATCGCCGCCGCAGCGGTCGCGCTGGCCGCCCTTTTCGTCATAATCGATTGGAGCGCGCGTAAGATTCCGTCAGCGATGCTCTTCAAGACGACGTCGGTGATGCTCTACGCGATGGGATTGATCTTCATCGGTCAGGGCGTCGCGAGCCTGCAAGAGGCCGATTGGGTTGCGGCAACTTTCGTCGACTACGTCCCGGCGCTCCCGGCGATCGGAATTTTCCCGACCGTGCAAACGCTTGGCGCGCAGGCAATCCTGCTGCTTGCCGCCACCGCGCTGCTCGCTCCGCGCTACGCGGCCGCCCGCGCCGCCGAGCGCGCCGCAATCGCCGCGGATTAGACGTGCTCCTGGCGGATTAAGCTTTCTCTTATAGGACTCAGCCCCGAGCCAACGGCGATTGTCGGGCGGACGGTAAAGCCGGTTTCGGTCATATATTCGGCCTATGGATAGGGCGTCATAGGTTATGGCCCGTGGCCCTTATTGAACGCGCGCGCGCCTGGGTCGCTGATCATTGTGACGGTCTCGTGAAGATGGGCCCGCCGCTTCGATTTTTTGCTCCAAAAGTGCTAGGCCTCTAGTTTACAGATCTAACTTCACAGCTCCGTCGTTTGTATGAGCGACTCGCTCAAGGAGCGCCAATGATTGTTGCCGAGCTGATGACCCCAAAGCCTGTGACTGTCGCGCCGAGTGACACGCTGGAAGCAGCACATGAGAGAATGGAAGCGGGCAGGTTCCGGCAGGTTCCGGTGGTGGATAAGGAAAGACTAGTCGGTATTCTGACCGACCGTGACACACGCCAGTATCTCGGGCAGCTGGCTTACACGCGGGTCGATGCGGTCATGAGCAGCCATCCATTTTCGGTTCATCCTTCCACCCCGGTCGAGAAAGCCGCTCACCTGATTATAACCAACAAAATTGGTAGTCTTCCCGTGGTCGAGGATGGCAAGCTGGTCGGCATCATAACCGCCACCGATATGCTGCGGGCGCTGGAGGCCATACTCGGAGATGCTTCCGAGGGCAGTTCCAGAATCGATCTCGATCTGGAGGGCTCCGGAGAGATAGAGGCCGCAACCAGCCTCGTTCAGGCGATTTGTCCTCTGCTCGGTGTCGGGACGTACCAGCGAAAGCGAAATCACCCGGCACATGAGATTCTATTCGTGCTGGTTCCTTCGACCAGCGCGCAAAGCGCGGCACACGCGTTGAAGGAGTACGGCTTCAAGGTCCTTGCCGTCCATCACTGAGATGGCGATAACCCTGGACAAGAGGCGATCGGCTTTGTAGGCAGTCCGGATCTTGACTGTGCAAGAGCTCCACCATCGCGACGAGATACAGTGACGATGGAAAACGACGAAGTCGCCAACGTCCTCGACGAGACCGCCAGTATGCTCGAGCTGGCGGGCGAGAATTTCTTTCGCGTACGGGCCTACCGCAACTCCGCCCGGACGATTCGCGATCAAACGGCGCAGGTCGCCAGTCTAAGCAAGGAACAGATCGACGATATTCCCGGTATCGGGGCCGATCTGGCGGGAAAAATAACGACGATCGTTCAGACCGGCGACCTGCCATTGCATCGCGAGTTGGCCTCAAAGTTCCCGCCCCAGCTCCTCGAACTGAGAGATATTCCAGGCTTGGGTCCCAAGCGCTTAAAACTTCTGATCGACCTCCTGCAGATTCGCGGCCGCGACGATCTCGATAAAGCCGTCAAGTCCGGAGCGATCCGCAAAATCCCCGGCTTTGGACCGAAGATAGAGGATCGAATCCGCGAATCATTGCTCCGGCGCGAGACCGGTCAGGGAAAGCGAATGCTGTATGCGGAGGCGACGCGAATCGCCGCGCAGATCGAAGCCTACTTGCGAAAATGCACGGCAGTCCGCGAGTTCGAGCTGGCCGGCAGCTTTCGGCGGCGGCGTGAGACCGTCGGCGATCTCGACGCGGTTGCCGCCGCTGCTGACTGCGCCGCGGTCATGAAGCATTTCAACGCCTTCCCCGGTATCACCGAGGTAATCGGCTCGGGCGAGACCAAGACCAGCGTCGTACTCAAAGGCGGTCTGCAGGTGGACCTGCGCGCAGTCGCTGCGAAGAGTTTCGGCGCGGCGCTCACCTATTTCACCGGATCCAAGTCCCACTGCGTGCATCTGCGGCGCATCGCCCAGGCGCGCGGACTCTTGCTCAACGAGTACGGACTCTTTCGCAACGATGACGTCATCGCGAGCAGGACGGAAGAAGAGATTTACCGCGCCCTGGGGCTTGCATGGGTGCCACCGGAGCTGCGCGAGGACCGCGGCGAAATAGAAGCAGCAGCGTCCGGCAAGCTGCCCAAATTGATTGAGCGCAAGAACCTTCGCGGCGACCTTCACACCCATTCTCTGTACACCGACGGACGCGCATCGATCGAAGATATGGTGCGTCAAGCTCGTGAGAACGGTCTGGAATATGTTGCAATTACCGATCACTCTCGCCACCTGGCGATGGCCCATGGCCTCGATCCCAAGCGCTTGCACGAGCAAAAGCGGGAAATCGAACGAATCAGGAAAAAACTCCCCGGCATCACGCTGCTTCAGGGCATCGAGGTCGACATCCTGGACGATGGCAGGTTGGATTTGCCCGCCGATGCGCTGAGCGAGCTCGACTGGGTAGTCGCTTCAGTCCATTACAAGCTCGAACAAAATCCCGTCGAGATGACGCGCAGACTGATCAAGGCGATTCGCAATCCCAACGTCGATGTAATTGGACATCCAAGCGGCCGCCTGCTCGATCGTCGCCAGCCCAGCAAGTTCGATTTCAGTGAAATCCTCCGGGTCGCCCGCGAGGAGGGTTGTGCGATGGAAATCAACTCCCAGCCCGAGCGCCTGGACCTGACCGACACTGCCTGCATGGCGGCCAAACAGGCCGGCGTCAAGCTCGTCATCTCAAGCGACGCGCATTCGACTCGCGATTTAGCGTTGCTCGATTACGGCGTCAATCAGGCGCGGCGCGGCTGGATCGAAAAAGAAGACGTTCTCAACACCCGGGGGCTTCGAAATCTGCGGCCCCGCCACTGAATCACCGCTGTGTACTTCGGAGAGACGCCGATGAAAGTTGAACAGATCATGAATCGTGCCGTCAAAACCTGCCGTCCGCAAGATTCGCTGAACAAGGCGGCGCAAATAATGTGGGAAGAGCCTTGCGGGGCTGTTCCGGTGGTCGATGACCAACGCAGACCGATCGGCTTTCTGACCGACCGGGACGTCTGCATGGCCGCCTATACCCAAGGCAGGCCGCTGAAGGAGATACGGGCTGAGAAAGCCATGTCCCACAAGGTCGTATCCTGCACAACTGAGGACGAGCTGGGTTCCGCAGCGCAACTGATGCGGCAGCACCGTACACGCCGGCTTCCGGTCGTCAATCGGGACGGAGCATTGGTCGGGTTGCTATCGCTGGACGATCTCGCCTGCGAAGCTGCCAGATCGCTGCGCGGCGGGGTGAATGACGAACTGAGAAGCCTGGTGCTGGAAGTGCACCTGTCGATTAACCGCGGGCGCGTGCGCCTAAACCCGCCTGTTTAGAGTGAAGGGGCACGAATGCCGGACCTGCATCAGACTCTGCAGGAGTCAGAATCCGAAGATCTCGGCGCGTTGGTCGAGTTGGCTCTGGACCTGCGAAATTGCTGGAACCACTCGACCGATCCGCTGTGGAGCAAGATCGAGCCGGAGCTCTGGACACTCACCCATAATCCGTGGGTCGTTCTGCAAACTTGCTCCCGGACCCGACTTGAGTCGCTCCGCAGCAATCCGGAATTCCGGGATCAGGTTAAGGAGCGACTGGAAAAACAGCGCCGCGCTCTCAAAAGCCCTGCATGGTTCCAGCACGCTCATAGTAACCCGCCATTAAATTGCGTCGCCTACTTCAGTATGGAGTTCGGGCTCAGCGAAGCACTCCCCATCTACTCGGGCGGGCTGGGCAATGTCGCCGGCGATCAGTTAAAAGCCGCCAGTGACCTCGGCGTTCCGCTCATCGCTGTCGGGCTTCTCTATAGCCAAGGCTATTTTCGCCAGATCATCGACGCCGACGGAAGCCAACGCGCATCATACCCCTACAACGACCCTGGCCAGATACCTGTAACCCCCGTGCGCAATAAGGATGGCGAGTGGCTCAGGCTGAGCGTCAAATTGCCTGGCCAGAAACTGTGGCTGCGTGCCTGGCAGGCACAAGTCGGCCGACTGAGACTTTATCTGCTCGATAGCAACGACCCGGCCAACGCGCCGGCCTATCGCGGCATCACCAGCGAACTCTACGGCGGCGGACCTGAACTCAGGTTGACGCAGGAACTGGTGCTCGGGATCAGCGGCTGGCGGCTTTTGCGCGCCCTCGGGATCAAACCGGAAGTTTGCCATCTGAACGAAGGACACGCGGCATTCGCGGTGCTGGAGCGCGCACGATGCCTTATGGAAGACACCGGTCAACCCTTCGAAAACGCGCTGGCCATATCACGGGCCGGCAATCTTTTTACAACCCACACGCCCGTTGAGGCCGGCTTCGATCGCTTCGCTCCCGCTTTGATAAAACGTTTCCTCGGGCGCTACGCCGAAGAGCAGCTTCACATAGACCTTTCGCGTCTCCTGGCGCTGGGCCGCCTGCATCCGGACCAACAGGATGAGCCCTTCAACATGGCCTACCTGGCCATTCGTGGAAGCGGAGCAATCAACGCCGTCAGCCGCCTGCATGGCGTCGTGAGCCGGCGAATTTTCCAGCCTCTCTTTCCCAGTTGGCCCCAAGCCGAGGTGCCGGTCGAACATGTCACCAACGGAGTCCACACCCCGACTTGGGATTCCGCGGCTGCCGATGCGCTATGGACGGAAACCTGTGGCCGCGAGCGTTGGCGCGGGACCATGGAGACGGTCGGCGCTGATATACGCCGCGCCTCGGACAGCGCGCTGTGGGAACTTCGCGCCAAGCATCGGGTCGAATTGGTTCGCTTCGTGCGAGAACGGCTAGCCAGTGAGCTTGCCTCTCGTGGCAAAGATCCTAGAGCCGCGGAGAGTATTTTCGATCCAGGCACCCTGACGCTGGGCTTTGCCCGCCGCTTTGCAACATACAAGCGCCCCAATCTGCTCCTGCACGACCCGCAACGCCTCGTTTCCATTCTGACGAATCCACAACGGCCGGTTCAGCTGGTGATGGCCGGCAAGGCCCACCCGCAAGACATCGCCGGCCAGGCGCTGGTCAAGGCCTGGGTTAATTTCGTCCAGCGGACGGACGTGCGGCGCCACGCGGTCTTTCTCAGCGACTACGACCTGGTACTGGCCGAGCGGCTGGTACAGGGCGCTGATCTATGGATCAACACTCCTCGCCGGCCTTGGGAGGCATGCGGCACCAGCGGAATGAAAGTACTCGTCAATGGTGGCCTCAATTTGTCGGAGCTGGATGGTTGGTGGGCCGAAGCATACTCGCCCCAAGTCGGCTGGTCATTGGGCAATGGCCAGGAGCATGGCGATGACCCGGGCTGGGACGCGGCCGAAGCGGAAGAACTCTACGATACTCTGGAGAAGAAGGTCATTCCGGCGTTCTACAACCGCGACAACAATGGCCTCGCCATCGAATGGGTCACACGAATGCGTGAAAGTATGTCACGCTTGACCCCGCTCTTCTCGGCCAATCGGGCGGTGCGCGAGTACACGGAGAAATATTATCTCCCTGCTGCTGCGGCATATCACGAGCGGGCAACCGACGAAGGCGCCTACGGCAGATCCCTGCTCCAATGGAAACAAGAGTTGGCCGAGCACTGGGCGTCGCTGAGATTCGGTGAGCTTCGTGTCGAGAGCTCTCCACAAAAGCACTCACTGCGGGTTGAGGTGCATCTAGGAGAGCTGCGCGCCGACTGCGTGCGCGTACAGCTTTATGCAGATCCGCTCGACTCTGAGCCCCCGTTTCTACTGGAAATGACGCCCAGCGACAGCCCCGAGCCTTCTAACGCGTGGCGCATCTATGCCGCCGATGTCCCCGCTTCGCGTCCGGCATCGGACTACACACCTCGCATCGTTCCATCGCATTGCGGAGCGAGGATTCCACTCGAGGACGCGCACATCCTGTGGCGCCACTAGTTCGCGCGCTTGTTCAAAATTCGAACGAGTGCCACAAGTATTAAAATCCCGCTCCCGGAGGATCGCAGTATGGCCAAACACGGACGCCTCAATCTTGGCAATGCAGAATACTCGATGCCGGCGGACGCCGCCGCGTATCAGCGCCCGCCATTCTACTATCGCAACACTCGCTCGATCGTGGTCGCATTCGAAACTGACCTCGAAGCCGCGCTGCAGGCATTGCCGGCGCCGCTGACGCTGAGCGAGCCGGCCACCGCGATACTTTCGTTCTACGAATATCCGTGGACCACTTTGGGTCCTTACAACGAAGCGATTCTTTCGGTTCTGGTCGAGCACAAGGGCCGCCCGATGAACTACGTCATGCACATCGCGGTGACGACCGAGCCGCCGATGCTGGCCGGGCGCGAAATCTGGGGTTTTCCGAAGAAGCTCGCGCAAATTGAATTCAAAAACGATCGCGACATGATTTATGGAACGCTCGAACGTCCGGCAAGCATCCGCCTTGCCAGCGCGATCGTTCGCCCGGAACGGCCGGCCGGCAACGGGCATTCCGCCGCGCCGCCGCCGGTCAGCATGCGCCTGATTCCTTCCCCCGAAGAAAACGGGCGTCCGTTATGCGCTGAGATCATCGAGACGCACATCGAGACCAGAGTAATCGAGGCGTGGACCGGCGTCGGCTCGATCGCTTTCGCGGAGAGCTCGCGCCTGGACCCGTGGAACCGGCTGCCGGTCAAGCGGGTGATTGCAGCAAGCTACATGCTTAGCGACATGACGCTCGGCTTCGGAAAGGTGATCGATCACCTGGAATAGAGCGAGGCGGTGCGCGCCGCGGTGTGCTATCCAACCCCGCTAAATCATGAAGCCGCCGTCAACGCTGATGACCTGTCCGGTCACCGCGCTGGCGGCGTCGGATGCGAGCAGCGCCGCCATCGCGCCCAATTCATCGGGCTCGACGATTCGCTTCTGAATGTTCTGGCTCTCGGCGAATCGTTTGGCGTCGCCCGCACTCACCCCCATCATCGCGCCCAGGATGTTCCAGTCCACCATCCTGGTGTTGGTCCATCCGGGGCATAGCACGTTCACATTGATGCCGTGCGGGGCGGCGGCATAAGCAAGCGAGCGCGTGAAACCGATGAGGCCGTGCTTCGCCGCCGAATAGGCCAGCGGTCCGCCGCCGTTTTTCGCATAGCCGGAACCGATGCTGATGATGCGCCCCCACTTCTGTTTGATCATGTAGGGGAGCGCGGCATGGGTCGCATAGAATGCCTGGGTCAGGTTCAGGAACAGGTTGTCCTCGAACGCACGCGGGTCATGATTGAGCGGATCGAGGTGCAGTGGGTTCTCCGCGATCACGCCGCCCGCGTTGTTGATCAGAATTTCGAGACCGCCGAGTTTGCGCGCAGCCTCATCGACGCCGGCGGTAATCTGCTCGCGGCTCATCACGTCGATGATCACCGCGAAGCCGCGCTGCCCGCGCTCCTTTATCTCGCTTGCGACCGCGTCCAGCTCGCCCTGCGAGCGAGCGGCGACCGCGACCTCCGCGCCCGCGTCTGCCAGCGCAAGCGCCATCGAGCGGCCGATCCCGCGGCCGCCGCCCGTTACCAGTGCACGCCTTCCATGCAGATCGATCAGTTGTTTCATTTTCGCGCAGGCTCCACTTGTCGAATGAGGCTTTCCCGGGTTGAATCGTTTTGTCTCATCTATCCGCGCAGCTTTGCAAATGGACGCAGCGCCCGCAGTGCCAGTATGCCGGCCGCCTCCGCATTCAACGCCTGATCGGGATCGTAGCGCTTGTCGGCGCGACTGCGGTCGGCGTAAGCTTCCGCCGGGCAGTGGCGCCGGGCTGGTGAAATTGCGGCAAACAGAATCTGATGCGGTGGGCCTCACGTCCCAGAGCGGCCTTTTTTAGCTGGAGGAATAGTCGATGGAATTCAAAGAAGTAGTAGGACGGCGCCGATCGATCCGTTACTTCCAATCGTGGCGCAACGTCGAACGCGAGAAGATTCAGATCATGCTGGAGGCGGCGCGGCTCGCGTCATGCGCGGTCAACGCGACCTTCCTAAAAGCGATCGTCATGATCCGGGACAATATCCCCCGCGAAACACTCGACGCGCTCAAGACTCCGGTCTCCGCACTCACCATCGAGCTGGCCCCGGTGCACATCTACACTTACGTCGATATGGGGGCGTACAAGGGCGCTCAGGCGCGGCTGAAGAAGCTGGTCGATGTCGGCGCGTTGAATGCGACCCACGGCTGGAGTCACAAGTTCGTCGATGATTTCGTTTGGCCCAACATTCTCAAGCCGCTGGCCGAAGGCTCGAACCTGCCATCGGTGGCTGCATCCGCCGCGTCGGACGCCGGCATCGCGATTTGCCAGGCGATGCTCGCTGGGGTTGACGAGGGACTTGGCGTCTGCCTGACCGCCTTTCAGCACGACGCGATCAACAAGCTGGTCAAGGCGCCCAAGGACTGGCTTCCGCTATGGGTGCTGCTGGTCGGTTATCCGGCGGAGTCGTGGGAAGCAGGCGGACAGCGTCCGCGTCCGCCGCTGGAAGAGATCTTCTTCGAAGGCGAATACGGAAAACCATTCAAGGGCGATCCCAAGGTGACCGAGCGGATGAAGGCGGCGAAGATGATCCAGGCGCAGGCGCCGCTGCCGTGGCGAAAAGAGGAAATCAAGGCGCTCGCGAGGATGTTCGGTCTTCCCGAGTAAGCTGCCTCGAACCGCGCAATCGACCGATAGAACTACGCACCGCTCGAAAATAACGATGGCGTCAATAAATAAACCGCTCGAAGAGTACGACTCGGTCAAGACCTGGTACCAGGGACTGCGCGAGCAATCGGGCATCGAGCCCAACGAGGATAAATCGAGGCTCGCACTGCTTGCCGAGTTCTGCGCCACGCTCGAACTCGACCCCGACGAGATCGTCGCCGCCTGCCTGCTGAGGAAAGAGGGCAAGGAAACCAAGATCAGCATAAAGGGCAGGCGCTCGATGGCGGAACGGATAACCGATTTTCAGGCGCAAGGCGGCGCCGAAGGCCGCGAGCGGGCCAAGCGTGGAAACGCCGTCCGAAGTTTCCTGATTCACAACGGCATCCAGCTGCAGTCCGGGATCCAAATCTGAACCGCAGCGATGCCGGCAATTCGAGAGGTTCGGGAGAATTGAGCCAATGCGAATTCTGGAAGAAGGCAAAGCCGACTATCTGAAAGTCGATCCCGATGGTTATCGGGCGAGCGTGCGGGACAATAAACCGCATCAGATGGTCTCGAAGTTGATGACCCACAAAGAGGCGGTCGAGCGCTTCGTACGCGACGGCGACTACCTCGCATACGACTGCAACTACTTTCAGCGCGGACCGTCGTCGCTGATTCGCGAGATCGTCCGCCAGCGCAAAAAAAATCTATGGCTGTGCGGCAAGTTCACCTATGTCGCATGCGCGATCCTGGTTGAAGCGGGATGCGCCGATCGGATCGACATCGGATTCATCGGCTTCGGCCCGTGGATCGCGCGCGCGGTGCGCGAAAAGAAGTGCACCATCTACGAGTACTCCAATGCGGTGATAACGCTGCGCCTGAAGGCTGGTGCGATGGGGATACCTTTCATGCCGGCGCGCAGCTTCGGCGGGACCGACGGATTTCAGCATTCAGGCTGCAAAATCGTCGAAGACCCCTTCACCGGAAAACCGGTTCTGATTGTCCCGGCGCTCAATCCCGATGTCTCGATCATCCACGTTCATCAGGCCGACGAGTTCGGTAACGCGCGCGTCTTCGGCACCGGCATCGCGCATGCGGAATGCGCGCTCGCGTCCAAGCGAGTGATCGTGTCCGCCGAAGAGATCGTCTCGACCGATGAATTCCGGCGCGATCCGGCGCGCACCTCGATCGCGCACTTCACCGTGGACGCGGTCGTGCACGCCCCGTTCGGCGCCTACCCGGGAACGGTGCAGGGATACTACGCGTCGGATCCAATGGGAGTCATCGAAGCGATGGGCGCGATGTTCCGCGGCGATTTCACCGAGTACCTCAAGAAACACGTGTACTCGGTGGGTTCGCACGATGAGTACCTGCAGAAAGTCGTCGGAACCGAAAAACTCGCCGAGATCCGCCGGCGCGAAACTATCCGGGAGGGCTATGCCTCGTGAGCACTCCAGCTACCGACTTCAATGAGCGCGAATTCGTCATCTGTCAGATCTCACGCCTGGTCGACGACAAGTACATCTACTGGGTTGGCGGCGGCGGCGAGCCGATGAACTCTGTCCTGCTCGCCAAGCGAATGAGCGCGCCCAACCTCCAGTACCTGACTGAGGACGGGTGCGTCGGGCCCGAGGCTCGGGTGCCGTTCGATCCGCTGATGACGATGATCAGCTCGCCCGCCAATTATCGCGCGCTTCAGTGGGGCACGATGAATTACGCGGCCGACCTCGCGCAACTCGGCTACGTCGATTACGGCATCCTCGCCACGCTTCAGGTCGATCGCTACGGAAACGTCAATTCCACCGTGGTCGGCAAATATGAAGGCGGCGAGGGCCGGCGCTTCGGGGGACCCGGCGGCGCCGACAGCATCGCAGCGCTCGCATGGCGCACAATCCTGGTGACCGATCAGCAGAAGCGCAAATTCGTCGATCGAGTGGACTTCATTTCGTCGCCGGGTTTTCTCGACGGTCCTGGCGCCCGCGAGCGCCACGGCCTTCCGCCCGGCACCGGTCCATGGCGGGTTTACACGCCGTGGGCGATGTTCGGGTACGGCGCCGATTGCCAGCTCATGATCCAGGCAATCGCGCCCTTCGTCACGCTGGAACAGGTGCTCGAGGAAATGAGTTTCAAGCCGGCGATCGCGCCCAAGCTGGAGATTCTCGAGGTGCCGACCGAAGAGGAACTGATGATTTTGCGCACGCAGATCGACGTGGGCGGCCAGGTCACGGACCGCGGGCGATGGATCGAGTTCAAGGACGGCAAGTACACCTTCGCCACGCCCTAGTTCATTTCGGCAGCCCCCGCTGAATCTTCGCAACGCAGATCGACCCGCAGGGGCGGGTCGATCATGCGGACAGCGCGTAATCCGCCCAGCTCAGATCCCGAGGACGTGAATCGACACCGCCGCTGCTTCGGCGCGAACCATGCCTCCGCCATTCTCGGTAAGCCCGACCTTCGGATTTTTGACCTGGCGCTTTCCGGCTTCGCCGCGCAACTGCCAGAAGATTTCGCAGATTTGCGCGACTCCCGTCGCGCCCACCGGATGACCTTTCGCTAGCAGCCCGCCTGACGTATTCACCGGGATGCGGCCGGAAATTTCGGTGACGCCCTCGTCGATCATCTTCCCGCCCTCGCCGGGCTTGCACAGCCCAAGTTCCTCATAGGTCATCAACTCGGCCGGCGCCGACGCATCATGCAGTTCGATCACGCTGAGATCTTCTGGACCAACCCCCGCCTTCTCGTAGGCCTGCTTCGCGACCCGGGGCACCACGCCCGGCTCGTCGAAGCCATGATCGGAGCCCGACGACAACAGCGAAGCGAGAACCTTGACCGGCTTGTTGGTATAGCGATGGGCCACCGATGAAGCGCACAGAATAGCCGCTGCGGCGCCGTCGCCTATGGGCGAACACATCAGCCGCGTGAGCGGGTCGGCCACCATCGGAGAGCTCAAAATATCCTCGAGGCTGTAAACCTCTTGATACTGCGCGTGCGGATTCAAGCTGCCGTTGCGATGGTTCTTCACCGCGATGCGTCCGAACTGCTCGCGGGTGGTGCCGTAGCGCATCATGTGCGCGCGGGCGCCCGCCGCGTAAAAGTCCATGAACATCGAGCGCGATTCTCCCGCTCCCCCCGCCTTCTTCGGCGCCTCGCCGCGAGCTTCGCGCTCGGCCTGGAGCCGGGCCTGTTGCGCGTTCATGTCGGCGAGCAGCTGCTGCACCAATTCCACATCGACGGCCCCGCTGAATCCCGCGAACGTACGTTTCTTATCCGCGTGGTAAAGCTTCTCCATGCCCAGCGCGAGCACCACGTCGTACATGCCCGAGGCGACGTACAGGTGCGCCAGATGAAACGCGGTCGAGGAACTGGCACAGGCATTCTCGCAGTTGACGATCGGGATGCCGCCGATGCCCATCTCGCGCAGCACGACTTGTCCGCGGATGCATTCCTGGCCGGTGATGAGGCCCGCGGCCGCGTTTCCGACGACCGCCGCCTCGATCTGTTTTTGCTCGATCCCGGCGCTCGAAAGCGCGCCATTTACCGCGTCACGCGCGAGAACCTTCATACTGGTGTCGAGATACTTGCCGAACTTGATCATGCCGGCGCCGACTATAGAAACTTCACGCATGTGAGCGATCTCCTTGTTGATGGGCGGGCTGTGCCCGCTTGGCGTGGACGATAACCCACCCTTGCGGCACCGGGCAAGCTGCAGAATGTGTGGTAGATTTTGCACGTATGAAAGGGTTCAACGCCTGGGCGATTCGACGGAGCGTGACCGCATGAGTACTTCAGCAACGCCGGAAAATTTCGCTGCCACACTCGGTTTGGTCCGTGCGGTTCGCGCCATGCGATGGGAACAGGCGCCGGAAGATGCGCGCGAGGTCGCACGCCACTGCATCCTCGATTTCCTCGGCGTCGCAATTGCCGGATCGCGTGAACCGCTGACGCAGATTCTCGTCGATGAGATCGTCAAGCCCGAAGGATCGTCTGAAGCCGGACTGATAGGGAGCAAGCGGCGCGCGTCGCGGCTGTCGGCAGCGCTGGTTAATGGGGCCGCGGCTCATGCGCTCGATTTCGACGACACCCACACGGTGATGGGCGGTCATCCGTCCGTCCCGGTGATCCCTGCGGTGCTCGCGCTGGCCGAGAGCGCAGGATCAAGCGGGCGCGACGTGCTCGAAGCGCTGCTCATCGGCATCGAACTGGAGTGCCGGCTCGGCGCATTGATCGGCGGACAGCATTACGCGATCGGATTTCACTCCACCGGCACCGTTGGAACTTTCGGCGCCGCGGCCGCATGCGCGCATATGTTGCGGCTCGACGAGGATGGATGGTTGCGCGCACTCGGGCTGGCGGGTACGCAAGCCGCGGGGCTCAAGTCGGGTTTCGGAACGATGGCGAAGCCGCTGCACGCGGGGCGCGCCGCATCCAATGGATTGTTCAGCGCACTCGCCGCGCGCGGCGGCTACACTTCCAATCCCGAAATTATCGAGACCGCGCAGGGATTCGCCGCTACGCACGCCGGCGCAGCACCATCGCGCGAAGTCCTCGATCGATTTGGCGGACGCTTCCTGATTCGTGACACGCTCTTCAAGTACCACGCCTCGTGCTATCTCACGCACGCGCCGATTAATGCGGCGCAACGGATTCGCGCCGAGCATCGCGTCGATCCCAATTCCATCGATGAAGTGGCGGTGCGCGTTCATCCCGCGCTTTTCGGCGTGTGCAATATCCAGGAGCCGAAGACCGGCCTCGAAGGGAAATTCAGCTTGCGCGCGACGACCGCGATGGCGCTGCTCGGGGAAGATACCGGCAATCTCGAGACCTTCACCGATGCAAGCGTGACGCAGGCGCGCGTGGTGTCCTTGCGCGATCGGATCCGCGTCGTGCGCGCCGAAAAGATTCCGACCACGAGCGCGACGGTCGTCGTCAAAAGCAACGGACGAGTTTTTCAAGCCGAAGCGGACTCGGGACAGCCGGCCTCCGACCTGGTTGCGCAGCGGGAGAATCTGACCCGGAAATTTATGACGCTTACCGCTCCGATTCTCGGCCGCCGCGATGCCGAAGCGTTGGCAAGTGCGGCTCTCCATGCGGATCAGCTCGCAACCGCTTCAAAGTTGATCGATCTGACGCAGGCCGGATAGACCGGTTCGGCGGCCCGGGTGGTGTCAATGCCAAACACAACCGAATTTGACGTGGTCATTATTGGAGGCGGCATCGCCGGCGCCTCGCTCGCCTACTTTCTGACCGAGCGCGGAGTGACCAACGTGGCGCTCCTGGAGCGAGAGGGCCAGCACGGCTATCACTCGACCGGCCGCAGCGCCGCAAGTCTCGTCGAGTTCGATCCGATCCCCGCCGTGCAGGGCCTCAAAGCGATGGGCGGGAAATTTTTGCGAAATCCTCCGCCCGGCTTCGCCGACAATCCCATCCTGATTCCCACCCCGGTGATGATTCTCTTTCGCCGGCCCATCTTGAACGTGTTCGAGCTCGTGGCTGGCGGACTGCGGCGGGACCGCGTGGCGTTCCAGGCGCTGAGTTGCGCCGCCGCGAAGGCTCGTGTGCCAGCCCTCCTCCTCGAGGAACCTGAGCGCGCGCTGATGCTCACCGCCTGCGGCCGCATCGACGTGCACGAACTGCTCACCAGCTATCTCCGTCACGCGCGCCGGCGCGGCGCTGTCGTTCGCACCGGGAGCGAAGCTCGCGCGATAGTGGTTGAGAACGGCCGCTGCCGCGCGGTCGTGACCGACGCAGGCACCCTTCACGCGCGATGCGTTGTCAACGCCGCCGGCGCGTGGGCCGGCCCGGTCGCGAACATGGCCGGTGCGATGCCGATACGGCTCGAACCTCGTCGCCGCACTATCGTCACCTTTGCTGCCGCGCCCGGCCTCGACGTGAGTGGATGGCCGTTCGTCATCAGCGAAAGCGATCAGCTCTACTTCGCGCCCGAGTCGGGCGGTTTGCTGCTGAGCCCGATGGATCAGGAACCCGTCCTTCCATGCGACGCTCAGCCTGACGACGAGGTTATTGCCGCCGCGCTCGAGCGTCTGCGCGCGCTCGCGCCCGCGATCGTGCCGCGCACTTTGAAGCGCAAATGGGCCGGGCTTCGCACATTCTCACCCGACTCGGTCCCCGTAGTTGGCGCCGATCCTCGCGTCGCGGGATTTTTCTGGCTTGCGGGTCAGGCCGGCTTCGGAATCGAGAGCAGTCCCGCCATCGGCCAAATCGCCGCCGATCTGATTGTCAGCGGCGCGACCAATAGATTCGACGCGTCCGTGCTGACGCCTGCGCGCTTCGCCGCTGACGCCTGACCAAATCTTTCTCTTGACTCCGTGAGCAATTACTCTAAGAGTTGATGCTCATGAAGTCGTACAGCTTGCCGGAATTGGTAAGGGCTTCCGCCTTGCCTGTGGATACCATCCGCTATTATCAGAGCCTCGGCCTGCTCGACGGTCCTCGCCGTCGCGGCCGCGCTGCCGTCTATAACGATTCACACCTCAAGCGCCTGCGCCTGATCCGGTCGATGTCCGCACGCGGACTTCCGCTAAAGGTGGTCAAAACCCTCATCAGCAGTCCGAAGAAGGATGTCGTCGATCGAGCGCTGGTCGCCGCCGTCAAGGAAACGGCTGGCGAGGCGCGTTACACCAGTACCCAATTCGCGGATCGGTTCGGGATTCCAAAGGGACTGCTCGATCTGGTGGACAGCTCCGAACTGCGCGAAGCGGTCGCCGGCGAGACCGGCAACAACCTTTATTCCGACGTCGATCTCGAGGCCACGCGCGGTGTCATGCGTTTGCTCGAACACGGCTTGCCCATCACCCGCCTGCTCGAGATTGCCGTCAAGCATCATCGTGCGACCGGGGATACGGTGGACGAGGCAATCGATCTTTTCAACGCGTATGTCCGAGGCCGCCGCAGGGACGGTGACGACGTCGAGGCAGTCGCCGACGCATTTCGCGAGATGTTGCCAATCGTAGTCTCTCTCGTCGCACAACACTTTCATCGCTTGCTGGTCGGACGCGCGCTGGCGCGGATCAAGGATAGCGGCGACAAGAAAGCCTTTCGCGTCGCGCAGCGCACGGCTGGAGAAGTCAGGCTTCGGCTCGCGCAGCGATGAATATGCCCGAAGCAAACGCCAAGGCGGCCGTGGTCGAGGCGATGTTCGATCGGATCGCCCCGCGCTACGACCTGATGAATCGCCTCATGACGTTCGGCATGGACCGGCGCTGGCGAAGGGACGCGGTCGAGGCGCTGGCGCTGCCGAGGGATTCTCGCGCGCTCGATTTGGCCTGTGGCAGTGGTGACTTCTGTGCCGACCTCGCGAGGATTGGCGTCCGCGTCGTGGGGCTGGATTTCTCGCACGAGATGCTGCGCGTGGCGCAGGTGAAACGCCGCTCCGCGTGTTCCAGCTTGATCCGTGCCGACGCACTCCGCTTGCCCCTGCGCGCCGGCTCCTTCGACGCGGTCGTGTCGGGCTTTTCGCTGCGCAATTTTGCGAATTTGGAAGACCCGTTTCGCGAATGTTTCCGCATCCTGAAGACCGGCGGAAAAATCGCGCTCCTCGAAGTGGATACTCCCGCCTCGCCCATCCTCCGCGCCGGGCATCGCATCTACTTTCACAAGCTCGTGCCGCTCGTGGGCCGGCTCGTCGATCGCGACGCATACGCATGGCTGCCGTCCTCCGTGACTTACCTCCCCGACGAGGCGCGCATGATGGCGATGCTCACCGACGCGGGGTTTCGCGATCTCAACAAGCGCCGCCTGCTCGGTGGCGCCGTTCAGCTCATCACCGGACACCGCTAGCCGTTAGGGAATTGTGTGGCGATGAATTATCCGGACTCGATTTTTTCCGAGACAGTTCCAGTCGATGAACCTGTCGATTTGCTCCGCGCGATCCGCGGCTGCGGCGCGGCCCCGCTCTTCTACTGGGAACGGCCCGACCACGGACTGACTATCGCCGCGGCGGGCGCAGTTGCGGAGTTTCGAGCATCGGGCGTCGGCCGATTCCGGGATGTCTCGGAGCGCTCCCGCGAGCTTCTCCGCTCGTTAAATCCAGGTCGTAGCGGTAATCCGGGCGGCGGTCCGTTGATGGTCGGAGGCTTTGGCTTTTCCGATCGCGCCTGCCAGGCGCACGAATGGCGCGAGTTTCCGCCCGCGTGGATCTTCCTGCCCAGGCTTTTGTGGGTTCGCCGTGGCGCGCTATGCACCCTGACTATGACCTGGGCAAAGGACGACCGGGACTCAGTCGATCGTCTCCTCGCGCGAGCGCTCCAGCCCCCACGCTCTTGTCATCGGTCTGAAGATCCGTCGCCACTTTTGGAACTCCGGCCATCGGCAACGACACCACTGGAGCGGATTGATTGGCGCGAGCGCGTCGAACGCGTCCGCTCACAAATCCTTGCCGGCGCGCTCAAAAAGGTCGTGCTGTCGCGGCGCCTGGCGATCGAAACCGCTTCGCCGATCGATCCTGCTCGTTTCATCGATTCAGCGCGCGCCGCGCGCCCCTCATGCGTCAACTTCTTCGTCAGCCCCGGGATTACCTCGTTCGTCGGTTCCACGCCTGAACGGTTGGTCGAGCTCGACGGAGAAACTGTCACCTCAAGCGCGCTGGCGGGGTCCGTGCCGCGCGGCGACAACCCTGAAGAAGATCGCGCGCTGGGCGATTCGCTGCTCGGTTCGGCGAAAAACCTCGAAGAGCACCAATATGTCGTCAATGCGCTCGCGTCGGCGCTCGAGCCCGTGGCTTCGCCGTTGAACGTTGCCGCGCAGCCGCGCCTGATGCTCTTGCCCGAGGCGCAGCATCTGTTCACCCGGATCGAGGGCCGCTTGCGTGAACCGCGCAGCGTCATCGAACTCGCCGGACTTCTTCACCCTACGCCCGCCGTATGCGGTGTGCCGCGCGAAGCTGCCCGCGCAATCATCGAACGCGAAGAACCGGAGCGCGGCTGGTACACCGGCGCCGTCGGTTGGATCGACGCCAAGGGCCAGGGTGAATTCGCGGTCGCGCTGCGCGCAGGCGTTATCGACGGCAGCAGGATGTACCTCTTCGGGGGCGCCGGGATCGTCGCGGGTTCCGACTCCGAAGCGGAATTTGCCGAGACTGAAAATAAGCTGACCGCCCTGATTGGGAGCACCCCCCTTGGAACCATCGCGTAATCCCAATAGCCACGCTGCCGCCATCATGATCGATGAGTTCGCGCGATCCGGCGTCGCCAACGCCTGCATCTCGCCCGGCTCCCGCTCCACCGCGATCGTCACCGGCCTGCTGCGTGCGCCCGCAATTCGGCCATGGGTGATCCTCGACGAACGCAGCGCCGGATTCTTTGCGCTCGGGATGGCGCGTGATACCTGCCGCCCCGTCATCCTCGTATGCACTTCGGGCACCGCCGCGGCCAACTACATGCCCGCCGTCGTCGAGGCTTCCCTGTCCAGGATTCCGCTGATCGTCATCACCACCGACCGTCCGCCCGAGGCGCGCGATTGCCGCTCCCCACAGACCATCGACCAGGTCAGGATGTTCGGGAGTCACGCGCGATGGAGCGTCGATCTCGCCACTCCCGTCGCGGGCCTCGACCTCGACAGCTATTACCGCACGATCGCTTGCCGCGCGTTCGCTACCGCGGCGGATATGCCGGCCGGACCGGTGCATCTGAACCTGCCGATGCGCGAACCGCTTATCGACGTGAACGAGGAACGCGAGGCGCTTGCACGCATCAACGAAAGTGAAAGCGAATTCGCGGCGGATGAATCGCGCTCGCCGTACACGCAGGTTTATCCCGCGCGCCCGAGTCTGCTGCCCGATTCGATTGGCGCGCTCGCCCACAAGCTGCGCGGCTGCGATCGAGGCCTGATAGTATCCGGTCCCGCCGCGCCGTCGCCGGATGCGGCCCGCTCGATTGCGCGGCTCGCCGCGCGGCTCAACTGGCCGATCCTCGCCGATCCATTGTCGGGTCTTCGTGCCGGCCATCACGACCGCTCGAGGATTGTCGATGCCTACGACGTCCTGCTTCGCGACCCGGCGTTTTGTGCGGCTAATCAGCCCGACGCCGTGATCCAGTTTGGCGATCCTCCCGTCTCCAAGTGCCTCGGACAATTTCTCGCCTCGCGACCGCGCCGATCCCACCTGATGGTCGCAGAGCCGGGAACCTGGCCCGATCCGCTTCAAATCGCCTCCGACGTAGCGCCGGTCGCGACAGTTGAACTGTGCGACGCGCTGTTCGAATCGCTTGATGACCCGCCGAAGATATCGCCGTGGCTCGATTCGTGGCTTGCGGCATCGGCGCGATCGCGCGCGGTGCTCGACGCGATGCTCGCCGATGAAACCACGATGTTCGAGGGCAAGGTCGTTGCCGAGCTGATGCGGCTGGCGCCGGACGGTTGCGCCGTGCATACCGGCAACAGCATGCCGGTGCGCGACTTCGATACTTTCGTCGGACAGTCGGACCGCGACACCGCGCTATTTTGCAATCGCGGCGCCAATGGCATCGACGGAGTGCTCGCAACTGCCCTGGGTGCGGCCGCCGCGCGAAAAGCGCCGACCATTCTCGTGCTCGGCGACTTGAGCCTGCTCCACGATATCGGCGCCCTGCAAATCGCGGCGCGTTACCCCGTCCATCTGCTCGTGACCGTGATTAACAATGACGGCGGCGGAATTTTCTCATTTCTGCCTCAGGCCGCGCTCGGCGACAGCTTCGAAACCTTCTTCGCGACACCGCACGGACTCGATTTCGAGCGGGCTTCCGCACTGGGCCGGGCACGATACGCGCGCGCCGGCTCGTGGAGCGAATTCAACGCCGCAGTCGGATACGCTCTCGATCATCCCGGCTTGCACTTGCTCGAGATTCGAGGCGATCGAGCCCACAACCTCGCGATGCATCGCGGGCTAATCGAGAAGGCGCTTACCCGGCTCCACGCCACAGCCCGTGAAAAGTGAAAAAATTATCCGATGAATCGTCGAGTTGAGATCGGGACTGCGACCGTCGAATTCAGCGACGAAGCTCCATCCGCGCTGTCGCCGCAGACCCCGGCGCGCGATCCTGTCGTCCTGCTGCACGGTTTCACCGGTAGCAAGGACAGTTGGCGCGATCTGCGCGAGCAACTCCGGACGGATCGGCGCGTCATCAGCATCGATTTGCCCGGGCACGGAGGCACCCGAGTCGGAATCGGCGTTGAAAATTATTCGATCGAGCGCGCGGCCGCGATGGTGATTCGGTTGCTAAACGACGTTCTCGCAGTCCCGCGCTTCTCGCTCCTCGGTTACTCGATGGGCGGCAGGCTCGCGCTGTTTATCGCGCTCAATTACGGCGCTCATATCAACCGGCTGGTGCTGGAAAGCGCTTCTCCGGGCCTCGCGGATTCCGCCGCTCGGGCAGCTCGAAGACACGCCGACGCGGAGCTGGCGGCGTTCGCCGAAAGCGCGGGAATCGAAGCGTTCGTCAAACGATGGGAGTCGATCCCGCTGTTTGAGTCGATGGCGCGGATGCCGGCCGAAAAGATCGATCGTCTGCGGCGCGAGCGGCTCGGCTGCTGCGTCGAAGAGCTTGCGCGAAGTCTCCGCGGGATGGGAACCGGTGCGCAGCCATGGCTCGGCGACGAATTACCGGCGCTGCGCATACCGACGCTGGCGATCGCGGGCGCGCTGGACTCGAAGTTCACCGCCATCGGCGAGCAAATGGCTGCTCTGGCCGGTGATGCGCGCTTTGAAGCGATCGACGGCGCGGGTCACGCACCGCATCTCGAACGTCCCCGCGAATTCAACCGCATCGTCGCCGATTTTCTTAACCGCAAATCGTAGAAAATAAAAACTTAATCCAACACTTTAAGGAGAACCGCAGTGCAAATCGAATGGCATGACGCGCACGATTATAAGGACATCAGATTTCAGAAGGCCGAAGGAATCGCGCGAATCTCGATCAACCGCCCCGAAGTTCGCAACGCATTTCGTCCACTCACGGTGACGGAGTTGCTCGACGCCTTCGCGCGCGCGCGGGAAGACGGCGAGATCGGCGTGATCATCCTGACCGGTGAGGGCACTGAGGCCTTTTGCAGCGGCGGCGATCAGCGCATCCGCGGCGAGCAGGGTTACGTCGGCACCGACGGCGTTCCGCGCCTCAACGTGCTCGACCTGCAAAAGCTGATTCGCAGCATCCCCAAACCTGTAATCGCGATGGTGGCCGGTTTCGCGATCGGCGGCGGTCATGTGCTGCACGTAGTATGCGATCTGACTATTGCCGCCGACAACGCGGTCTTCGGCCAGACCGGACCCAGGGTCGGAAGTTTCGACGGCGGGCTGGGCGCGTCGCAACTCGCGCGGCTCGTCGGTCAGAAAAAAGCGCGTGAGATTTGGTACCTGTGCCGGCGCTATAGCGCGGCCGAAGCGCTCGATATGGGATTGGTCAACGTGGTTGTGCCATTGGCGGAATTAGAAGAGACGACCGTCCAGTGGTGCCGCGAGATTCTCGCTCAAAGCCCGATGGCGCTGCGATGCCTCAAGTCGGCGTTCAATGCCGAGATGGATGGGATGGCGGGAATCCAGGAACTGGCTGGAAATGCCACCCTGCTCTACTACATGACGGAAGAGGCGCAGGAAGGCCGCAACGCCTACAACCAGAAGCGCAAGCCCGACTTCTCGAGATTCAAGCGCGTGCCGTGAGTGCTCAAGCGATCGAAAATCTGGATCGGCCAGGCTTTTCGGTTTGGCTTGCCGCTGTTCGACCGCGGACCTTAACCGCTGCCGCGGCGCCCGTGATTGTGGGTTTGGCTTTGGCGCATCGCAGCGGCCACGTGAGAGCGATGCTCGGGTTAATGACCCTGCTCGCGGCATTGCTGATTCAGATCGGCACCAACCTCGCCAATGATTATTTCGATTTCGTCGCGGGTGCCGATACCGCGGCGCGGCTCGGACCGCTTCGCGTCACGCAGGCAGGCCTGGTCGAGCCGTCAACGGTCAGGAACGCGGCGCTTGGCGTGCTCGGCCTCGCGGCGCTGATCGGATGCTACCTCGTCTCGGTCGGTGGATGGCCGATCCTGTGCATCGGGATCGTGTCGTTGGTGGCGGCAATCGCGTACACGGCCGGACCCTGGCCGCTCGCGTACAATGGATTGGGCGACGCGTTCGTGTTTGTATTTTTTGGCCTCGTGGCGGTGAACGGGACGGTGTTTCTTCAGACCGGCGCTGCGACCTCGCTTTCCATGGCAGCCTCGATTCCGATTGCATGCCTCGTCACCGCAATTCTGGTCGTGAACAACTTGCGCGACGTCGATACCGACGGCCGCGCCGGGAAGCGCACGCTTGCGGTGCAGTTCGGACAAGATTTCGCGCGCGCCGAGTACGGCGGCCTGGTTGTGATCGCGTTCCTGATGACGCCGGTGCTCGCCTGGCTCGGCGGCGCGATGTTGTTGTTGCCAATCGCAGCCACGCCGCTCGCGTTTGAGGAAATACGCGCGATTTTCCGACGTACGGGAGCGGAGTTGAATCAGAGCCTCGCGCGAACCGCCGCGCTTCATCTCACCTACGGGCTGCTTCTGACCCTGGCGCTCATCCTTTGAAGATCACGGCCGCATCGATCACTCCATTTTGCGCGCGCCTCGTGCGGCCGCTCTCGACTGCGCGGGGACGAATCGGATCGCGCGAAGGATTCGTGTTGACGCTAGAATCCGACTCCGGTGAGCGGGGAATGGGTGAGGCCAGCCCCGCGTATTGGCTCGGCGGTGAGCGAATAGCGCAAACGCGCCGCGCGCTCGAATCGATCGTTCAAGGTGTCGATCGCCATCGCGATTCCGACGAACTGCGCAGCCTGATCGATGAGAATAGTTCCGGCGGCTCTCCTTTTACGGCCGCCGCAACATGCGCGCTCGACACCGCGCTGATCGATCTCAGCGCGCGTATCCGCGGAGTTCCGATGGCATCCGTGCTGGGCGGCGAATCGATTGGCCCCGTGCCGATCTGCGCGCTGTTGGCAGGCCGGACCTTCAAGGAGTTGACCCAGGAAGCGCGCATTGCCGTCGGCAATGGGCACACGTCCTTCAAGCTCAAGGTTGGTGCGCGCCCGATCGCGGCGGACGCCAGGAAAGTTGCATCGTTGAGAATGGCGATCGGAAACGATTTCTCAATCCGTCTCGATGCGAACCGCGCATGGACGCTGAATCAGGCTGAGGCTGCGCTGCATGCGTTCCATCCATACGGCATAGAGTTCCTCGAAGAGCCTTTGCGCTCGCCGCAACCGGGCGACATGCGCCGGCTCAGCGATGCCACCGGGGTTGCGCTCGCTCTCGATGAATCACTCAGCGGCGCCGCGGCGCTCAGCGCGTTTATCGATCACGATGCCGTCGACTACCTCGTCTTGAAGGCAGCGCGGCTCGGAGGCCCGACTCGATGCGTCGAAATTGCGCGACTGGCGGGGACCGCCGGAATCAAAGTCGTGGTCACCGATTCTATCGAGAGCGCGGTTGGCATGAGCACCGCCGTGCATCTCGCATCGGCGCTGTCGCGTCGTGGAACCGCAGTCGGTGCGGGCGGCGCGCGATTTTTTCCGGCTGGATCGTTTTGCGGAGTTGAGTTCCCCTCCGCCGCGCAGGTTCTTCCCGACGGTCCGGGTCTGAACGTCTCGTCTTACAGATCTCGAAAAGCCAAATGACGCAGACGCGTCGACGCGCTTCCCGCCGAGGTGAAGGCGGCGCGCCTCGTCGTCGCTGACCGCCCCGCCGCTTGCGCGTCGCGCTTGGTTCCTCCAATCAGACTGCCGGAACGATATGGATCGGCGTGCGGCCGTGAAGCTCGACGGATAGCGATGCCGTGCCGTTGTCGTCAACCGCAAAGGCGTGCTCCGAGTCGTTGCGCATCGCGTATTTGGCGCCCGGCCGCAGCCGCTCGATGCGAATCTCATGCGGACCAGGTTTCGCGCCCGGATAGAGCACAAGCTCGAGGTCGTCGCCGTTGCTGAACGCGCGCGCCACCAGCACCTCGGGATACTTCGCATCGGTGAGAATCGGTCCGCGCAACGACGCCTCCGGCGGGCCCTCCGCGATGGTCCTGCGAAAGTCATCGCGGCGATGAATGCGCGCACGCATCGCCATCGCGTTCGAAAGATTTGATCCCTTCGAATATCGCAGTACGCCGCCGTCATCGGCGCGGCCACAATCCCGATCGAGCGCGCGCAGGGCTGCGTCGGCAATTTCGTAATCACCGAACTCGCGCGCGGTATCCATCAGCGTCGCGTACACGCCGGTATAGCCCGATTTGTAATTGCCAAAGTCGAATCCCTTTCCCGGGATCGAAAGCCGCTTCGCGCCGGTCTCATCGGACTTGATGATGTATTTCAAATCCTGTCGCGCCGTCGCCCACATCCGTTGCGCGCGATCGGGCGCGAAGCAATTCTCAAATCCGGCGAAGAGCGCATCTGCCGCCGGAAATGGAAAACTGATTCCGGTCAGCGAGGAGCGCAGCCCGATGATGCTGCCGCTGTAGTCGGTGAATTCGGTATCGAGATTCTTGAGCCATCGATCGAGCACGCTCGGAACGTATTTTGTGCCGAACACGCGATCGTAGATCTTGAGCGACGTCATCCCGTAGTGATTGCAAATCGGATAGATCCAGTTCGGCTCGCACGGATAGAGGCAGAATTCCGAATCGAGGAAATTCTTGGCCACCGATTGCGCGATGGTGTGCGCGTCGTGATGGAACACGCGATGCATGTTGCGCCGAAACGGCAGGCTTCCCGGCGCGGCGTAGCGGCGGTCTCCGGTAGTTGACATGTACATGCAGAGCTGGATGCCGAACCATCCGGTGAGCATGATGTTGTCCTTGGCCGCGGGATCCGGATCGGTCAGATTCAAATGTCCCCACGCCGACTCCCATAGCCAGTAGCCCCAGATTCGGCGATCGAGATACAGCTCGATCAGGTTGCGCTGCGCCTGCGAGAGATATCCATGAAAGCTCGGCGTGTACATGCACTGCAACATTCCCAAGCCGTAACCCAGGTGATTGATCTGATAGCGCAGCGCCGAAGTCTGGAACTGATCGACCTTGTCGTAGCCGTTCATCTGACCGATCGGCTGGAGCGCGCGATCGAGCGCATAGCGCGACGCTGCGAGCTCGTCGGGCGTGAGTTCGCGCTCGGCCATCGCCGGCACTGGCGCCGCAACTTCGATCGCTTCGGCGATCGCCGTCCCGATGCTGCGCTTGCGCGCATCGAGCTTCGCAAGCTCGGCAGTCTTGCGCGCCTGCTGCCGCTGATATGCATAGATGCCGATTCCCGCGACTATCGCGGCGACGAAATATGGCGCGAGAAACCAGCTCTGCTCGCCCACCATCTTACCGGCCAGCAGCGCCGAGCCGAGCCATACGATGATGGGCGCAATCACCATCCCGGCGCCGAACCATGCGAACACGGCAAGCGCGAACAGCGCCAGCGTCAGCATAAACAACAGGATCGCCCATCCGCCAACCGCGAGGAATCCGCCGCCGGGAATCCACAGGCCCAGCCCCGCAGCCTGCAGCGACGGCGACATGCCAAGGATCGTCGGCAGCATGCCGAAGATGCACATCGCGCCGTAGATCATCGCAATCCGGCGATGACGCGCGGAGGTCACCGGCCCGACGGCCGTTTCTCTTCGAATGAATGCCTGAGCGATATCGCCTGGTATAACGGCCACGGCTGTTCTCCTCGATTCCTTATCTCATGCAAACGGGAACCGGCACGCTCGCGACGCGGGCGAGGTCGTGGTGATTATGATGCGTGTGCAGGTGGTAGCCGTATGCGGCGCCGCTCGCCAGCAGAATCTCTATCGATGCGGCAATCGCCAGTGTGCGCAGTCCCAGGCCGCGACTCGGCTGCGCCGGCGTGAGCGCGGGCGCGGCGCCAATCAATCGCCACTCGGTCGCGGGATTACCCGGCGCGTCGTCGAGCGTATCGCCCGATCTCAGCACGAATCGTCTGATAGCGCCGAAGCCCAGCACGACCTGGCTGACGATGAACGCTGCGAATGCGCAACACGGCATGAAAATAGTGCCCTCACAGAGTTCATCGTATAAGGCGGAGTCCAAAGTCAAATACGCAGCTTTGACGGTAGCCGGCCGCCTCGTACTCCTGCTGCGCTGGCGCGTCGAGCGCCTCGCCCGCCATGCCGCACGCACGCGCGGGCCGCGCCACCCTGACCTGGGATTTCGCGGGGGCGCGCGCTGTTATACAAATCATTAATCGCCATCGGCCGCGGGATCCGATCGCGGGATGTAACACGACATGGCAGATGACAAAAATTCTCTGCGATCCAAGAGCAGCGTTTTCGTCGATGGACCGTCGCGCGGCACCGTAACCAATTGAGGAAGCCAATCGAAACGACAGCGATGGCGCTGGCGGCATTTGCGATGCTCGCGGGCGGCGTCGTGATCGGCGCGAATTCGATCCACGCCGACGACGACTGGCAGGTGATCGAGCGGCATACGACCAACGCGCCGGCGGACACGAGCGCGGGTGCCGCGCCCGCTGCCAAAGCCGCGGGCGGCGCGCTGGTGGCGTGCGGCGAAGCGGCGCGGCCGGCGGGCGAGCCGTACAAGACGATCGTCGAACAGCTCAACGATATGTGGGGAACCAACTTTCCGGTTTACGAATCGCTCGGAGCCGGCTCGCCTCACGCAAGCAGCGGCGGATGCATCTTCTACAACCAGCAGTTCCTCGACAGCCTGTTTCAACGGTGGATGGGAATCGATGACCCGGACACCGTTCGCCCGATGCTCTACGCGATCTTCGCGCACGAGCTCGGCCATCTCGCGCACGCTGACTTCGATCCCGGCAATGCCGGCGTTCCGGTGAAAAACAAGGAACTCGCCGCGGATCATTTCGCCGGCTACTCGCTCGAGCGGATGGGGATTCGGCGGCTCGATCCCGTCGAAGTGACGCGCTACTACCAGCTCACGGGCGACGACTTTGTCGGCGCCGCGTCGGGGCACGGCAACGGCGGCGAGCGCACGACGGCGTTTCAGGACGGATGGCATCGCGCAGAACTCGGACTGACGGAGCAAGGCACGCGGCCCGCGGGCGGACTGGGCCAACCGTGAGCGCCTCGACGATCTCGAATCGATCGCAGACCGCGGACGACGCGATTCGCGGTGAATCCGCCGCGCTCGACGCGCGCGCGCTGGGCTTTCGCTACGGCGATCGCGAGGCGCTCAGCAACGTGACTTTCTCGATCGCCCGCGGCGAGTTCTTTGGCTTCCTGGGACCCAACGGCGGCGGCAAGACCACTTTGTTCAAGCTGCTCTCGACGCTGGCGCCGATTCAATCGGGAAGCGCGCGAATGTTCGGTCACGACCTGGCGGGAGAAACCGGCGCAGTGCGGCGGCGGCTCGGCGTCGTGTTTCAGCATCCCAGTCTCGACGGCAAGCTGACGGTCGGCGAGAATCTCGCCTATCACGGTCATCTGTATGGAATCACCGGCCCGCGGCTGCGCGAGCGGATTGCGGCGATGCTCGAGCGGCTCAGACTGTCGGCGCGCGAGCGCGACCGGGTCGAGACGTTGTCGGGCGGACTGCAGCGCCGGGTCGAGCTGGCCAAGGCGCTGCTCCACGAGCCGGAGCTGCTGCTGCTCGACGAGCCCAGCACGGGGCTGGATCCGGCGGCGCGCCGCGAGTTTGCGAATTACCTCGAGCATCTGCGCGAGCGCGAGGGCGTGACCGTCGTGCTGACGACGCATTACATGGAAGAGGCGGAGCGATGCGATCGGATCGGGATGCTGCACCAAGGCAAGCTGGTCGCAATCGCGCCGCCGCGCGAACTCAAGTCCGAGGTCGGCGGTGACGTAATCGTGATTCGGGCGCAAGCGCCTGAACTCCTGCAAGGAAAAATCCTCCAGCGCTTCAAGCTCAAGAGCCAGCTCGTGGACGGCGCGATTCGTATCGAACGAACCCGCGGGCACGAATTGGTTCGCGACCTGATCGACGCATTCGGCGAGGAGATCGAATCGGTCTCATTCGGCAAGCCGACTCTCGAGGACGTATTCGTGCACCTGACCGGGCATCAGTGGCAATCAGACATCGAGCCCTAAGAACACCTTAACACTTCGGCTACTTAGCGATTTCTCGCGCGACGGTCTGCCAATCGTCTGCCGTTCGAGCAACCGGCACAACCCGGCATCGCGACTGAAAACCCGACACGGGCCGTCGTGTGCGAAGTGTCGCGCTATTTCGTCCGGGCGGGGCTGGGCGCGATTAGGGCAGTCGGCGCGCGAGAAGGCGGCGGCGACCTAGTCGTACAACCCGCTTTGGCCGAGGCGGGTAGTGGTCGTGTTGCCGCTCGCGTCGGTACAAATTTTATCGACGTAGCCGCCCCACGGGTACCCGTGGGTCGACTCTTTGCACCGTGTACCATCCGGCATTTGCGGTAGCGCGCCCGATGCGGAACATCCAACGGCGGTCATGAGAGCGAGCGCCAGCAGCAAAGCTTTCGCGGTAATTTTGATTCTCATGGCACCTTGGTTGTGCGCTGGGGTACAGCCCACAAGCGCGAGCCCGGCTGCGTGGCGGAGATTCATTCTCCATGGGTTAGCAGACCGCAGCGCGCTCGACAACTTCGCCCCACGACAAAAGCGGCTCGGCAACGGGCCGCCCTGTTTGCAGAAACCTTCCGGCAACCAACGCTCGCTGCCCTTGCGAACCGTCTCGTCTCGCGGTTTGATGACGGAATGTCGAATTGGCTCTCGACCCTTCGAGCACTGTTTGTTGGTTTGCCGCTATCCTTCGGGCCGCCACCGCTGGAAGTTACGCGCGGCAAATACGCACGCAGTCCGCTGAAAGTGCGTGGCGGGCGCGCGAGAGCGCGCAGAGCGGTGCGAGATGAGCGCGGACGATTCGTTTGCGAAGCGTCGAGTGAGGATTCAGGAGATTGTTGAGGGTGTTGGACGTGCAAACTCTCGCCAACATCGCAAGCATCTTGGGAGTTGCGATCACGATAGGCGGCTTTGCGCTCACACTGGTGCGTATTAGAAAATCGCAGACCGCCGTTGAGGACGTTAAGGAACAAATCCGGAACTTGAACGCGATTCAGGAAGTCGCCGCAGCGATCAAAAGTCTCGACGAGATTCGAAAGCTCCATCGTGCAAAATCTTGGACCGTCCTGCCCGACCGGTACACTTCGCTCAAGCATCAACTGATCGCGATCAAAGAACGCACCTCGATTTCGCAGAAACAGCGGTCGAGCATCAGAGAGGCTATACAGCAGCTTTCTACCATGGAAGCGCAAGTAGAGAGTACCTTGTTCGGAGGAACTGACGATCTAGCGGTCGATCGTATGAACGAAATTACTTCGGGCCTTATCGACGATTTGGCCGCTGTGCTAGTGGACCTACAAAACGAAATTGATGTACTGAGGCATTGAAGAAAATGGTAGAGGAGAAGGTCGGTCAGCTCATAAAAGTGATTCTCGAAAAGACCAAAGCGCGCGAAGTCGCTTGGAAAAAAACCTCAAACAAGCGACAGTTTCTAACGGTCTTTCCGAAATATGTAGTCTCGGTTGAAGGTCCGGACTATTCCCCAACCTTCCGATTGCACAACGAGAAAGGCGAAACCATCGACGAAATTACGATTCCTAGTTTGAGCAGCGCTGCGCAAGAAGAACTGAAAGAGCTTCTCTTGGTAGCGAGACGGCAAGCCTCCGGCGGCGAAGAAGCGGTAGATGAGCTACTGAGAACCCTGTCCGAGAAGAAATGAGGCCGAGGAAAGGGGACGACGGTAACCCGAAATGGACTACGACGAAGAGTTGCTAGAAGTATTCTGTAAACTAGCCGGACTTGCCTTCACGCCACCATCTCCGCGAGCTTGGCGTCCCACTTCGTCAGCGCGTCGCGCTTTTCGGCTTCGTACTCGCGCCTGTCGAAGTTGCTCCTTGCCGGGGAACGAACGTCTGCCAATCGTCTGCCGAACCCCGCCGAACTCGGCCCACTAGGTCGATCCCGCTTTCAAAGAGACTCCCCATTTTCATTGAGTTTCTGATACGTTGCGATCGATGCTGATCCATCCCATACTCACCGGGCATCAGTTCTTCGCGGATATGGCGCAGACGGATTAGACGAAAATGCGCGAAATTTTTCTTCAGGCCGCAACCCTCTGGCAGCGCGAGATCGTGCGCTTCATCCGGCAACCGATCCGCGTGATGAGCGCGATTGCGACGCCGCTGGTTTTCTGGCTGCTGCTCGGCGCCGGCCTGCAGGCGTCATTCAAGCCGAGCGGGATGCCGGCCGGTATCGATTACGCGCAATACTTTTATCCCGGCGTGATCGTGCTGATGCTGCTGTTCACGGCGATCTTCGCGACCGCCTCGACCGTGGACGATCGCCGCCAGGGCTTTCTGCAGGGCGTGCTGGTCGCGCCGATCTCACGCGCGACGATCGTGCTCGGCCAGGCGCTTGGCTGCACGACGCTGTCCCTGATGCAGGGAGCGATCTTCCTCGCGATGGCGCCGCTGGCGGGAATCCGACTCAGCCTCGAAGCGATCGCGGTATCGGCCGCGATGATGGCGCTGATCGCGTTCGCGATGACCAGCATCGGGCTGGCGATGGCGTGGCGAACCGAATCGACGCAGGGCTTCCACGCGTTCATGAACATGCTGCTGCTTCCGATCTGGATGCTGTCGGGCGCGGTCTTCCCGGTGGCGGGTGCGCCGGCGTGGTTCCAGTGGACGACGCGGTTGAATCCCCTGACCTACGCGGTGGATGCGCTTCGGCGGGGACTGTATCTCGCCGAGCCGGCCGTAAGCGGCGCGACGATGCCGATGGGATCGTCGGTGGCGATTGCGATCGCGTTTGCCGCGTTCGCCTTTATCCTGGCGACGCGCGTCGCGCGCACCGCCTCAACGATTTAAGCGGCGACCTACCGCGGGGGCATCCGCAGTGCGCCATCGAGCCGAATCGTCTCGCCGTTGAGCATCCCGTTCTCGACGATGTGCCGCGCGAGCGCCGCGTATTCAGCCGGCTTGCCGAGGCGCTGCGGAAACGGAATCTGCGCGGCCAGCGCTTTGCGGTTCGCCTCGGGCAAACCCGCCAGCATCGGAGTCTCGAACGTTCCCGGCGCGATCGTGCAGACGCGGATGCCGAGCGACGCCAGGTCGCGCGCTATCGGCAACGTCATCGCAACCACGCCGCCCTTCGACGCCGAATAAGCAACCTGCCCGATCTGTCCGTCATACGCGGCGACCGAC